>Ga0181379_1000039_pt1 | contig 58262 bp, 51 predicted proteins | sample 2SPOviralmetaG_FD_130115 | JGI IMG/M metagenome (GOLD analysis project Ga0181379, IMG submission 130115) | Marine viral communities from the oligotrophic San Pedro Time Series (SPOT) site, San Pedro Channel, CA, USA - 2 SPOT_SRF_2009-07-10 | ecosystem: Environmental > Aquatic > Marine > Strait... | reverse complement strand
AGGAGAAAATCATGCTGATGCAGAAGACTGGTATCAACAAATGAAAGACTACTGTGATCCTAAGAAATACACAGATCATTTTAATGGTTGGAGTATGGGCGGTCAGAATATGTGTGATGTACACTTGGTGCTGAAAAGAATCGTTGCACTTAGATTTGACGGACTACTCGAAAAAGGCAAACACGATGTTATGCACTTCTTGGGTACTAGTAAATTAGAGTGGGCAACGTTGCTAACTGATATTCAAAGAGCAGTTCGTAAATATCACAATGAAAACTTTATGATTACATTTGACTGTGCAAGTCCGTTCCTGGCAACAGCAAATGGTCAAATTTATTGTGAACTAGAAACAGGTGATAGAAGTAAATGGGTATATAGAATGGTACCTGGCATTGACGACAAAGCACTAGCAACTGATGTTTCACCGTTTGGCGATGCATTTGTTAGAGAAGGTAAACATAAAAGTTTTTTAAATTCACCTATTACACAAAACTTAAAAGCCAAAGATATTTGTATATACGCACCCGGCGACCTAAATAAGATAGGTAAAGAAGGAAAGACATCGTGGGATAGTTTTTCTTATGCGATCCAAATGGGTCATAATGTATGGAGTCACATTAATGCAGTACAAGAAGCCAATAGACAATACGACAATGGAATCATTCCGAACATGCTTGTCGAAGAGTCCTTTGACAGGTTATTTTTTAGAGATGTTGTGGAGGCAATATTTGCAACATCAAACAGAGACGAAGCAGAAGCAATAATAGAAGAATTTAGTAGATTCTGGATGTCAATTATTGGCACTAGAGGTGCTACTGGTAAAAAGACAGTAAATGCAAGTACGCAATATAGTAACTTATTTGAGGAGGTATAATGGCTAACAAAAATAAAAAAGTAAAAAAATTAACCCAAGATCACGAATACTATGCAAAAAAGGTTGACGAACTTGAAAAAGAACGTACAATGTATAGAGACTTCGGTCATAAAGGGTTACTAACGAAACTTAAAAAAATTAAATTAAGTATCAAAGATCAACTTAACAAATTAGCAGGTTAAAATGAAACGTGATTATAGTGATGGTGTAAAAGATGATGTTGTATACTTTACAGGATATGAAGTAGAGCATACTCCTGCATTTGATATGGACACATTGTTTGTTGTAGGATGCCGTCCTTTAAAAGAAGTTATTGAACATGCAAATAAGCATCATGTTGATCACATCTATCTTGGTGCTAATCAAAGTTTTCAAGTAAAACTACCACACGGTGATGACGCAACAAATAAAGCATGGGATACACTTGTATACGGATTACTTAAAGAAGGTTATACTGTAACATTAGATTATGACATTAAGTATCACGAATATATAATCGAATCAGGCTATAACGAAAATAATAAATTTATTAGTCAAATTAGTGTAAAACTTCCTTACATTGACCAACTTAACTACAATGCTTGTATTAAGATTGATGACAAAGATTTTAAAGCAACCAATTCCGGAGTTTGGATTCATCAAGTTCATGACTTAAAGAAACGTTCAACTTACACAGATTGGACAAAATATGGAAACGATAATCCGGTTGACAATGAAGATGAAAGGTAGTATACTATGAGTATAACTGACAAACTAATGAAGGAAGCAATGACTCAAGAAACACATGAAAAAATTATGCGAACTGCAAAGCGTATGATTTGGGTAACCTTTACTAAAGAAGGTATCCACAAGTATCCTGCGGCACTAGATGATCCTAGTCTTGCAACAGGTGACGAATATGATGTATCATTTTTGGGATATCCCCACAGACACATATTCCATTTCAAAGTAGGTATCACTGTTACACACAACGATAGAGATATCGAATTTATTCAATTCAAACGATGGCTGGAGAAACTATATGCAGAAAAAACTTTAGAACTAGACTATAAGAGTTGTGAAATGATGAGTGATGATTTATATGAACAAATCATTGCAAAACACCCGGGCAGAGAAGTACACATCGACGTAAGTGAAGATGGTGAAAACGGTGCCCATATCGAGTATGCAAAGTATTAGAGGAGAATGACAAGTGTCATATTTTGCGGATCATCCAGAGATTGTAAAAATCTTTAATGACCTTGAGAAGTACAAGGATTGGTGCGTTAACAATTGGGTTAACGGAAACGGTAAAAGTTTTATGTATGATGAAAAGGATTTGTATAATAATCAATCATATCCTTGGCAAATGTATAATAGAACTAAAAACAAAGCCAAAAAAAAGTTGGCTTGGAAAAAGAATAGACAAAGGAATTAGATATGAAGATTTGGTTAGTTGATTTAGAAAGTGTCGAAACACGTTATACTAGTGAATGGAAAGTACATGTACCTCGTATAATTTCTAAGTCAAGTTTGTTTAGTAATGACATTACTGTTGAAGTTATTGACGGAGCAGATGATATTCCTGATGCAACTACACCAGGTGCGTTCCTAAACTTTGGCGGAACTAACATTTACAAATCTACACAGATCGAAAAAATTTCAAGAGCCTTTACAAATGGTAAAGTTAAGTCTGGGGATCATATACTATTCACAGATGCTTGGCATCCAGGTATTATTAATATCAAATACATGGCAGAGTTGTTAGGTATTAACGTAGTAATACACGGATTATGGCATGCGGGTAGTTATGATCCTGCAGATTTCTTAGGTAGACTAGTAGGTAATAAACCTTGGGTAAGACATGCAGAAAAAAGTTTCTTTGAATGTTTTGATCATAATTATTTTGCTAGTAACTTTCATATTGATATGTTTGCTGAAGAATTACTTGAGATTAGTAAACAGGATCTAGATAGTTTAATTGAAAACAAAAAAATTGTACGTACAGGTTGGCCTATGGAATACACTGCTGATGCACTTGTTCCATTTCAGGGTATGCAAAAAAGAAACTTAATTTTGTTTCCGCATAGAGTTGCTCCTGAAAAACAACCTGAGATATTCAAAGATTTAAAAGAAGCATTATTAAGTGATTATGAATTTGTCGTTTGCCAGGATCAAAGATTAAGCAAAGTAGAATATCACAATCTATTAGGCGAAAGCAAGATGATCTTTAGTGCTAACTTACAAGAAACATTAGGTATTAGTGCGTATGAAGGTGCTATTGTAAATTCATTTCCGTTAATGCCTGATAGATTAAGTTATTCAGAAATGTATGATGATTATTTCAAGTATCCAGCAGAATGGACACAAGATTGGGATAGTTATATTGCAAATAGAGATAAACTAATTGAAAAAATACATTGGGTAATGCAAGATCACAAAAAACATTATGTAAACATATCCAAATTGGTGCGTTTTTTAAGTGATCAATATTTTAGTTGTAATAATTTGAAAAAGGTGTTACAATCATATAATAATGAGACATCCACGTCTTAAACTCGGAGAAGAAAAAATGAAGAAATACGAAGAAGTAACAAAACGTCTTAAAGAAGCAAACGCTCGTTATTGGGCAGGCGACAACATTTCAGACTATATTAAAGACGGCGAAAAACAAATACTAATTGATGAAGCAACAGAGGCATTTGAAAGTGTACTTGACAGACTCATAATTGATAGAAGTACAGATCCTAACAGTATGGATACTGGCAGACGTCTTGCAAAAATGTATTTTAATGAATTAATGCAAGGACGTTATAATCCTATGCCTAATGCAACTGCATTTCCTAATCACGTAGAAGATGGTTATAAAGGTATGCTTGTTGTACGTAGCGAACTTAAAAGTGTTTGTTCACATCACCACCAGCCAGTAACAGGTGTTGCATACATTGGTATTATTGCCGCTGAAACATTAATTGGTCTTAGCAAGTATACAAGAATTGCACAGTGGTGTGCAAGACGTGGTACACTGCAAGAAGAACTTAATAATGATATTGCACGTGAGATTATGAAAGCAACAGGTTCCGAAAACGTAGGTGTCTATGTACAAGCAACACACGGTTGTTGTGAGAACAGAGGTATTATGGCTAACAGTAGTTTAACACAGACTACAGTATTACATGGTGCATTTAGTAAAGATCCAGGTACTAAAAAAGAGTTTATGGATAATATTAAATTGCAACAGGAGTTTGCTTGTGGGAAATAAACTAACCGATACCTTAGACGATTCATATACTATAACAATCGGTAGTGACAGTGAGAGTACACCTATTACATTTGATAGTTCATATACTTACAATACTGAAGGTGCTACAGTAGGTGGCATTACATCACCAGTGTTTACTTCAAGTTATGATGGTCTTGACGATTATGACTCAGGAAGATTTGAATCAATTGATACAGAGTTAATTAAAAGTAACCCTACTTGTAAAGCACTATGGGATCAATTTAATTATGTGTATACTATGATTAAAGCAGATAAAGATAATGAGGATTTATTAGAATGATGACATTCCTTGCTAAAATGATGGACCTATTAGGAAGACGTCGAGTAATTACAGATAGAACAGGTAAGGTTCCATACCTTATTCGTTACTATGTGTTTTTAAAGAATCGTACATGGTTTCCATTTAATATTACATTACATAAAGTTCTTGTAAGTGATGAACCTACACTACATGATCATCCATGGAACTGGGGAGCATATATTATTAAAGGTGGATACTGGGAACACATTCCTCTTATTTCAAGAGAAGGTGCAGTAGTTGGTTCTACTAGAGAATGGCGTGGTCCAGGCAGTTATAGATTTAAAAAAGCAGAAGACCTACATTGGTTAGAACTTGCTAAAGACAAAGATGGTAATGAAATACCTTGTGTGAGTTTATTTTATATGGGCCGTAAAAAGAAAGAATGGGGCTTTGTACGTTTTGTACATGCAACTGCTAATAACTGGCAGAATGCTGGTTACCGTTGGATACACAACGAAGAATATTTAAAAGAGAGGGAAGAAAACTATGACCACAGTTAAAACAAATAGCAACATCGATAAACTTAATGAACAATCAGGGAAAGATTGGTTAAAAGGTTTATTACATAGCGGTAATGTAGAAGTTACGTTTAATAAGATTAATGGTGATAAACGTGTAATGACTTGCACACTAAAAGAAGACGTCATTCCTATGCCGGTTGCCAGTGATGAAGAGATCAATCGTAATCGTGCACCAAATGAAAATATTTGTGTGGTATGGGATATTAATGCCAATGGTTGGAGAAGTTTCCGCTGGGATAAAGTTACTGAGGTATTACATGATTAAAAAACACTATTACAGTTGGTCTGATATAGAACAGATGTGTGTTAGTATTGTAAATCAAATGTACAAGGACAACTGGCGTCCTGATTATATTGTAGGCATTACACGCGGCGGCAATGTTCCTGCTACTATTATTAGCAATATGACAGGCATACGTTGTGAAGCGTTGAAAGTAAGTCTACGTGATGACGATAGAGATAGCGAAAGCAACTTGTGGATGAGTGAAGATGCATTTGGTTATCCTAATCAAGACAGTGGCGGACAAGGAAAAAATATTTTAATTGTAGATGATATAAATGACACTGGTGCAACGTTCAACTGGATTAAACAAGATTGGCCCTCAGGGTGCTTACCTAACGATCCTCGCTGGAATGAAGTATGGAAGAATAATGTAAAATTTGCAACACTAACAGAAAATTTAGGCAGTGACTTTGATAATGTAAGTTACACATGCCACGAAGTAAACAAAACAGAACAGGATGTATGGTTAGTATATCCGTGGGAAAATGTAGGAACATATGGCTAAAAAACAAGAAGGACAAAGTCCACAAAATATAGATTCAAACGGAGTTTATATTTTAATGGATCAGATTACAATGGCATCATGCAAGGAAGCAATTCGTTGGATTATGAATCATAATTTAAGTGATACTCCATTGCCACAGTTAACAATTATAATTAATTCACCAGGAGGTGATGTACATGCCGCATTTGCACTTATTGATGTAATGAAATCAAGTACTATACCTATTAAAACTGTAGGATTAGGACTTATTGCAAGTTGTGGATTTTTAATTTTTATTGCTGGACAAAAAGGTAAAAGAATACTTACACCTAATACTAGCATACTATCACATCAATACAGTTGGGGTAGTAGAGGTAAAGAACACGAACTATATGCACGTATCAAAGAATTTGAGTTATCAACACAAAGAATGATCGATCATTATAAAAAATGTCTTGGTATGACTGAAGTAAAAATTAAAGAAATACTATTACCGCCACAAGATGTTTGGTTAAGTGCTAATGAAGCCAAAAAACTTAAAATTTGTGATAAAGTAGAAGAGTTATACTAATGCGTGACGACTTGATGGTACAACAGCAAGTTGAAAATAAGTGGCAACACATGGTTGGTGTTATCTGTTTAAATCAAGTCAATAGACGACAGACAAAACCTGTACTTACAGAGTTTTTTAAACGGTGGTCTAATGCAGAATCTTTACTCTATGCAACACGAGATCAAATCGAAGATGTTCTTAAACCACTCGGTATGCAAAGAGTAAGAGCAAAAAGATTGTATCGCATGAGTGAACAATTTAAAGATTGGGACGGAGAAGATGCTACACAACTATATGGCATAGGAAAGTATGGCAGTGATAGTTATAAACTATTTTACAAAAACGAAATCCCGGAAGATGTCCAAGATAAGGAATTAAAACGCTACATAGCAGAGGAGTTAGCATAATGGAATTAATTTGGCATATACTACTAACAGTTTGCGTAGGTACAACCTGTGTTAAACAAGATGTGCAATGGTTTGATACTAAAATTAATTGTGAATTAGCCTTGCAAGATTATTTAGGAGTTCCACCCGACGGAGACTGGACTTCAGTTACATACCAATGTAAACCAGTTAACTCATTATCAACATAACAGAGGAGTTGGTATAATGGCCACGCTTGAAGAAAAAGAACACACACTAGAAACTATTAAAGGACCACGCTACTATCGTATTCAACTTTGGGGATATGGCGGCGAAGCAGAGTACATGGATCTTACAAAAGAGCAGTATGAGTTTTGGTCTGCACACATTGAAGAACATGGTGACAGTGATGCTGTCAACTATTGTGTAAATGCAGAAGATGGAGAGTTCGAATTCGACAACCTTAAAGAAGTACCAGAGTTTGCACAGTTTCTAAAAGTAGAAGGTGAAGATTATAGCACAAGTTGGTATGAGTCGGCTACTGGATTTACACATCAATGGGGCATAGATTATAATAATGCTAATTTAAACATTGAAGAAGTTGACAGTGCTGAGTATAATGCAAACGTTATTGAAGAACTTGTAAACAATGAAGACTTAAATGCCTACATTGATCTTTGGAACGAAGCAACCAACCACGAACTTGAACTAGTTGAAATGGGCGTAGACGAAGGTGAAGACACAGAAGGCGATTACACAGCCCAAATGTATTCAGCAGAAAAAGGCACATTCTTCGAAGGCGTTATTGAAACCGTTGGTAAATTTGATCCTAAGAAACTAAAGATCTATACACTTGAATATCTAAATGGTGATGATACTGTACAACGTATTGAATACGACGGAAACGAAATAGACAATAATGGCGGCGATACTAACGGAAAAGGTTATAGTTTTCATGTTTGGAGTAACGTATGACTTACACATTAGAACAAGCACAACAAGATGGCAATGCACCTTGGACTGACGTAGACTATAATACTAGAGACTTTGTAGTATACAAAGATGCATATCCTGTAACAGAAGGACATACGCTTGTTGTTCCTAGAGAAAACACTGAAGAAAATATTACTAAATGTTTTAACTTTGCACAAACAATGGGCAACCAAAATGTTTTATCAGATAACAATATTACAGGGTATAACATAGGTATCAATATGGGTACTAGTGCAGGCCAAACTTGTATGTATCCACATATACATTTAATTTTCAGACGTGACGGAGATGTAGAAAAGCCTGCGGGCGGTATTCGTGGTGTTATTCCAAACAAACAAAAGTATGTTAAGAAAGATGATCTCCAAATTGATATGATTGATATACTTAATGGCGAGAATAATGGTTGTTAGTGGTTGACAAAAACCTAAATAAACACTATAATACATAGTATAGGAGTTAAACAATGAAGTTAAGATATAGTGAAGCATTTTATAGTGTACAAGGTGAAGGCAAATTTGTAGGAGTACCTAGTGTGTTCTTACGTACCTTTGGTTGTAACTTTCGTTGCATGAACTTTGGTTTAGAAAATGAACCGATGCGAGATGAAAAACAAAAAATGGGTATTATTCGCAATCAAGAAGTACAAGACTTACTTGATGCAGGTGTACATGAAACTACAAAAGAGTTTAATGACTTGCCTATTATACATACAGGGTGTGATACATATGCAAGTATCTATCCTGAATTCAAACACTTTAATAAACAAGCAGAAGTTGAAGAAGTTGTTGAACACTTATTAAGTTTACTGCCTGAGGGCAAGTGGACAATGGACAATGGTCAAGATATACATTTGATCATGACAGGTGGAGAGCCGTTGTTGGCGTGGCAACGATTGTACGTAGAACTCTTTGAACATCCACGTATGAGGGACTTAAAAAATGTTACATTTGAAACAAACACTACACAAACTTTACACAAAGACTTTAAAGAGTATCTCGACACACAAGACAGATTTGAAGTCACATGGTCTTGTTCCCCGAAACTTTCAGTTAGCGGAGAACCTTGGGATACTGCTATTAAGCCTGATGTGGCTAGTGAGTATAGCAGTGTTAGTGGTAGTGACATCTATCTTAAGTTTGTTGTCGCTACTGATAAAGATTTTGACGAAGTTACAAAGGCTGTGGACGCTTATAGAAGTGCCGGGGTGGAATGTCCGGTATATCTTATGCCGTTGGGTGGACGCAGTGAAGAATATGTTCTCAACGTTAACCAAGTCGCAGAAGCATGTATGGAAAGAGGATGGAGATTCACTCCAAGACTACACATATCATTATTCGGAAACGCCTGGGGAACTTGATAAAGTGAAAAAAACAAAAAATAAAAGTAAAAAACCGCTCGATGAAGAATTGAGAGAGAAAGGACTATTATGATAGATAAACTAAAAAACTTGTTTACAAAAAACAAGATTCCTGCTACAGTATCTAAAGAAAAAACTTCTGATGCTAAAGCAGAAGCAACAAAGAAGAAACAGCCATACGTAACTGTTCTTAATGTTGAAATGAAAGACAATAACCCACGTAACGGATTCTTTGAACTTGATTGGAATGAATTTTTTATTCGAGATCTAAGACTTAACGGTTATCAAGGTGATTCAGAAGAAGAAATTGTAGATGCATGGTTTAAAGAACTATGCGGTAATGTTGCTAAAGACGAAGGAGTAGCAAGTACTGAAAATCCTATGGGTGCAGGTTACATTAATACTAAGAACATTGGTAATAATAAATCAGAGGTAAGTTAATGTTACAGTCTTGGAAAAGTATGCATCCACTAAATGAATATGCTCCTACATGGAATATTCCTTTTTGGAATTGTGTATATCCAAATGTTGACGATGTCGATTTTATGAAGAATTGGTTAGTTGATAACGAACAAACTTTGATCAATAACTTTAAAAAAGATAGTTTAAGCGAAGACGGTGGTACTGGGTTAGGTGCTGATAGTCTTACAGGTCAATATAGTGCATATAACCTTTTTCAGGTTACAAAGAACATTCCACAGTTTATGAACTTATTGAATTGGATTAAAGAGCAATATATTGAATATATGCATTCAAACAGTACAACGATTAGAAATTTACACATGTATAGTTGGGCAAACGTTGTACACCCTGGACAACCAATTACACAACACGGTCACGGTGCTCAAAACTTTTCTTACCTAAGTGGTAATATTCATCTTGACAACTATGCCACTCAGACTGTATACTATTGTCCAGTGGACCAACAAGTTAAAGTAGGATTTGAAAATGTTAAAGGTGGACTTACATTCTTTCCAAGTTATGTATTACATAGTGTACCTAAGCATGAAGAAAACAATAAAAGAGTAAGCATTGCATTTGATTTATTTGATAGCAGTTTTGCTCAAGCATTAGAAGATTTAGATAAAACAGTACAACTTAAAACTATATAATGGCGGAGAAAAAGATGACATATATTTTAGTAGACACAGCAAACACATTCTTTCGTGCAAGACACGTAGTACGAGGCGAGGCTGATGTTAAAATAGGTATGGCATTACATACAACATTTCAAAGTATTCGTAAAGCATGGAAAGACTTTAATGGCAGTCATGTTGTATTCTGCTTAGAAGGACGTAGTTGGCGTAAGGACTATTACGAACCTTACAAACGTAATAGACAGGTTGCTCGTGATGCTCTTACTGTAGCACAACAAGAAGAAGAAACTGTTTTCTGGGAAACATTTGACGAGTTTAAAGATTTTGTTAGTAATAAAACTAATTGTACTGTATTACAAAATAAACAACTAGAAGCAGATGATCTTATTGCAGGTTGGGTACAAGCACACCCTAATGATGATCATGTTATTATTAGCACTGACGGTGACTTTGCACAACTCATTGCTCCTAATGTACGTCAATATAATGGAGTGCAAAGAACAACTATTACACATGAAGGTTACTTTGATGAAAAAGGTAATCGTGTTATAGATAAAAAAACTAAAGCAGAAAAGCCTGCACCTATTCCACAATGGTTATTGTTTGAAAAATGTATGCGTGGTGACACAAGTGACAATGTGTTTAGTGCGTATCCTGGTGTAAGAGTAAAAGGCACTAAGAACAAAGTAGGCTTACAAGAAGCATTTGCAGATAAAGACAGCAAAGGTTATGCATGGAATAACATGATGCTACAACGTTGGGTAGATCATAACGGTGAAGAACATCGTGTGCTAGATGATTATACTCGTAATGTTACACTGTGTGACTTAACTGCACAACCTGAAGACATTAAAACAATTATTGCTACAACTATTGCAGAAGCAATTGAAGGTGCAAAAGATATAAAACAAGTAGGTGTACGATTAGTACAATTTACTAGTTCTTATGATTTAAACAAGATAACAGAACAGGCTCAAAGTTTTGCAGAGCCATTAAACGCAAGATATGGAGGAAAACATGCAACAACTTCTCGCTAAACAATTAGTTCCTAATAAGTTTTGGATTGTACAAGACAGGGGTCGTAAAGTAGGAACACTACAAAAAGATACTAATTGTTACTATCTAATAACTAAATTAGAAAAAATTAAATTTGATACTATTGATGATATCCATAATACATTTGGTCAAAACTTCTTTGAACAAATTAGACAAAAAATGGAACAAAAGAATATAAAGCACGAAGTTTATAATTTTCCAACAAGTACTAAACCTTTTAATCCTTTATATGATGTTAAAAAAGGTCTGCCACTGTTTAGTAAAAGTAAAAAGTCAAAGAGTTTATATTGTGCAGGTTACTATTGTATTAAATTTGACAAAGGTTGGGTAAAAAGTTTTTGTCCTAAACTTATCACATTACAACGATATAGTTTTGAAGGTCCATTTACAACAGATTTAGAAATGAAGGAAACATTGGCTCGTGTCTCGAAATCCTCTTAATACTATTGCTATCGAAAATTTCCTACAATCTGTAAAGGTTGCACAACGTACACAGGCTAAGGAAGTTAAATTAGATTCAAAGCAGTACAGAGACCTCGCAGACAGTATTAGCATGGTGTTAGCACGTCTAGTAGAGTTGCAAGATTCACAACAAACAGCAGAACCTGATATTACTATAGAGATGGATGGTGGTAAACTTTAGATAAGTTTGATAAATATATACGTAGTTAATAAAGGAAAACAACGTATATGAGCAGACCAAAACCTAAAGTACTATTAAAGTATACCGATAAAAATACATTTAGATGTGAGGAAGTTCTCGATGCTACTGCTATATGGGCAGTATTTTATCAAGGAAAGCCTTTTAATTTAAAAAGTAGTAGTGCAGTAAGTCCTACACCAGGACCTAAATATAAGAAAACTAGTTTTTCTAATCCTGGACATGCTATCAATCTTGCTAAAAAATTAAACAAACTGTTTCATACAGAAGAATTTAAAGTTGTCGAGTTAACTAACGGAAAATTCCATTAATGGATAAAAAGACAGCATACACAAAAACATTTTTAATAGCCGCTGAAAAAGATGTAACAGAAGAATCTATTAAAAAACAACATATGCTTATGTGGCAGAACATAAGAGAAAAAGGTGATGCCGGGTTACGTTTAACAAAAGAAGGGTTTGCATTTGTTGTAGAACAGGCCGACCTTAAAGTCCACGAAATACATTTTCCGAACGACATAAACTTTACTCCACAAGTATTCTTATACTTAGATCAATTTATCGACACTCCATATTATGTTACACGTAAGCGTATATATGTGTTAAGCGAAAAGATGGCTTTACAACTTATGATGTTTGCTGGTGATATTAAACAATATGGACTTGCTCGTGCTATGGCAAAAGAACTAGAATAGTTCATTTTGGATAGTTTTTTTCCAAAAAAATATTAAAAATCGCTTGACATTTTTACTAATGATGCTATTATATAGTTATAGTTAGTTAAACATAGAGAGGTAAAAAAATGTCAACACAAGCAACAGAGTCACGTACAGTTACTCCAAATGAAGCGAAAACTGCATTGCGTCATGCAATGCTAAAAGGTCGTCCAGTATTTTTATGGGGACCTCCAGGTATTGGTAAGTCTGATATTGTAAGTCAGATTACTGATAGTTTTGAAAAATCACATCTAATCGATATTCGATTGTCGTTATGGGATCCTACAGATATTAAAGGTATGCCATATTATGCGGCAAACGATAATACAATGAAATGGGCACCGCCTGTTGAATTGCCTAGTGCCGAAATGGCTAAAAAGTTTAAACATATCGTTTTGTTTATGGACGAAATGAATTCAGCATCGCCGGCTGTACAAGCGGCGGCATATCAACTAGTTCTTAACAGACGTGTTGGTAGTTACGTATTACCTGATAACGTAATGATTATTGCGGCAGGTAACCGAGAAACAGATAAAGGTGTTACTTATAGAATGCCTGCTCCGTTATCAAATCGTTTCCTACACTTGGAAATGAGAGTAGATTTCGAAGACTGGTTGCAATGGGCAACCGAAAACAAAATTCACTCAGATGTAGTGGGTTACTGTTCTTTTGCAAAACAAGATCTTTATGATTTTGATCCTAAGAGTAGTTCACGTGCATTCGCTACTCCACGTTCGTGGAGTTTTGTGAGCGATCTTCTTGACGATGACTTGCCTGAGAATACGTTGACAGACCTCGTGGCAGGTGCAGTCGGGGAGGGATTAGCAGTTAAATTTGCGGCACACCGTAAGGTTGCTTCTAAACTGCCTAATCCAGAAGACATTCTTTCTGGGAAGGTTAAGAGCATGGAGGCAACAGACATCAGTGCTATGTACTCGTTGACTGTGTCTATGTGTTATGAACTTCAAGAAGCATTCAAACGTAAAGAAAAAGGATGGAATGCATTAGCAGACAATTTCTTTGGATTTATGATGGATAACTTCGAAACAGAACTTGTTGTGATGGGTGTAAGGGTTGCAATTTCTACTTACAAACTTCCATTTAGTCCCCAGGACTTAAAAAACTTTGACAGGTTTCATAACAAGTATGGAAAGTATGTACAGGCCGCTATGGCGTCCTAACTAACTATAGAGGGGGTCTCCTCGGATCCCCTCGCTTTATTAGAAAGAGTCTGATATGAGCAAACATTTTTTCCAAAGATACATTCAAGGTTATGCTGGTATAAAAACTTCTATAACTGCTACTTGTTCACTTCCTTACTGTAATGAAAACTCTTCTAAATATAAAGGTAAAGGATCAAGACTCTGTGAACAACATCAAAGTCTATTAAGAGAATACGGCGGGCCTGCTAGAACAGATCGTCCGTGGACATTTCATAAAAAGAAACAGTGCGATATATGTAATCATAATCCATGGGAACATCCTAAAGTTAAGTTAATCGACAACGAACTAATACGTGATCGTGTAGCATGGGGTATGTTATTTGTAGATCATATCGAAACACAACGAGACGGCGGGAGCCATTGTGATCAAAATACTCAAACTTTATGCTTAGATTGTAATATGATCAAAAGCACATTAGCAGGTGATCTAGTTCCAAAGAAATTATACAAAGATAAAAAAGATTATTATAATGTTTTGGCTAGGCTGAAACCATTTTACGATAAGGTTTTTAATTAACCAAATCATTTGACCTTTAGGTATTTTTCTGTTATAATAAGTACAGTTGTAAAAGGAAAAATTAATGAATACTGTAGAACTATCAAATTGGTTAAACACTACTGTAGACTGGAGCAAGTATCTTTCACTTGTTGAAACAGTAGGCGACGAACTTAATGAACGCAAATTACGTTTTGATAAAAGTGATTTATTTGAACGTTCACTAGAAATGTTTTCAGATGGAAAATTACAGTATGTAAACAAAGAGGGTGTTGATCACATTGGGCCTGACGGTATTACAATTGAAATGAAATACGGTGCTGGATCATTGTTTACATCAAAAACAAAAAGACCTAAAAAACATGTAGCAGATCTACAACTTATGAATTCACGAGGTTCAAGTTACGGACGAACATTACCAGAATCGTATGCAGATTATCTACTTGTATGTGATAAAGAAGCGGTAGGTATTATTTCCAAAATAGATCTACTACCATTTGTTACAGATGCCGGAGATGGTTTAAAAACTTCCAAAATGCCAAGTGGTATGATAACTTATGTTTTTAAACCAGGAGACTTTACAGCCGGGTTTTCATGTCCAAATTACTCATATAGTAAAGCCAAAATGGACATGCAGACTGAATATCTTTCGTTATTTTAGGTTGACAATACTCTTAAAGATGCTATACTATTATTATAGTTAGGAGCAAATGAACATGTCACAACAAACAACCGCAGTAGAACAAACAATGATAGATGGTAAGATCTATGAAAAGGTCTTGTCAAAGTTCGATAGTACTAAAGTATTAGAAAAATTAACAACGGCTCGTATTGCCCTTTTAATACGTCAACCGTTTTTTGGTAATCTTGCTACACGTCTTAAAATTATTGACGCAACTGATTGGTGTGCAACGGCGGCAACAGATGGTCGTAACTTTTATTATAATGAAAACTTTGTAAACGAACTAACACAAAAACAAACAGAATTTTTATTTGGACACGAAATCCTACACTGTGTATATGATCACTTTACACGTAGAGATAGCCGTGATGCACAAATTTATAACATTGCCGCTGACTATTGTGTTAACGGTGATTTGATTCGTCATAATATTGGCGAGATGATTACACAGGTTAAACCCTTTCATGATCCTAAATATTACGGTTGGGCATCAGAGGCTGTATATGATGATATCTTTAAAAAATATGATCAAGAACAACTTGAACAATTAGGTAGATTGCTTGACGAACATATTGATTGGGAAAAGGGTAAAGGTCAAGGTCCTGCAGGTAAAACTAAAAAAGGTAAAAGCGGTAAAGGTAAACAACCAACATATTCAAAAGAAGAACTTAAAAAAATTCGTGATGAAATGAAAGAAGCAATGGTTAGTTCTGCACAGGCGGCTGGTGTTGGTAATGTTCCTAAAGGTGTACAACGTATTATTAAAGAACTTACTGGACCTAAAATGAACTGGCGTGAAATACTGAATCAACAAATTCAGTCTACTATTAAAAGTAATTACTCATTTATGAGACCTTCACGTAAAGGTTGGCACACATCAGCAGTACTTCCTGGCATGGACTTTGAAGATACTATTGATATTGCTATCGCACTTGATATGTCTGGTTCAATTGGTAGCAGTGAAGCAAGAGATTTTCTAAGTGAAGTAAAAGGAATTTGTGATCAATACGATGATTACAAAATTAAAGTATGGTGCTTTGATACTGAAGTTTATAATGAACAAGATTTTACTCCTGATGCAGGTGAAACAATCGAAGATTATGAACTTGCAGGCGGAGGCGGCACTGACTTTGATGCAAACTGGCAATACATGAAAGAGCATGGTATTACACCAAAAAAACTTTTAGTATTTACAGATGGGTATTCATGGAACTGGGGTGATGAGAATTACTGTGATACAGTATGGGTAATTCATTCAGACACTTCTATAGAAGCACCACACGGTGTAACATGTTACTATGATGCAAAAGAGGCGGCATAATGAAACTCTTAATGCAAGATCCTAATCCGTTAAACATATTAGGTATAAGAGAATTAGACACAATGCCAATTCATTTTGAAAAAATTGATGTTCGAATAACAACTTGGAGAGTAGACAATGTTGCTGATGATATTAAAAATTGGATTTACAATAACCTCGATGGTAGGTTCTCAGTAGTTCCAAATTTAAAAATTATTGATAACAAGTTAGAAAATATTTGCCAAATTGGCTTCGAAAAGGGCTCAGAACTATCATATTTCAGTCTTGCTTGTTCAGTTCTTAGCGATGACGAGTGTGAAGTTGTATAATTAAATGTACGAAGGAGATTCTATTTATGAACGAAAAAGTTGAAAACACGGAAGCACCGAAGGCAGAAACAGGTGCTAGTCAGATTAAACCTGATGCAAATCATCCTGCCAACCCAGCGAATCCTGCAAGTCCAGACTTAACAGTTACAGATTTACAGGCATTAAAAACTATTATCGATGTTGCAAGTTCACGTGGAACATTTAAGGCGGCTGAAATGGCTGTTGTAGGAAACACTTATAACAGACTAAATCAATTCCTTGATGCAGTGAAACCAGCAGAAGAAAATAAAGAAGGTCAACCAGAGGCACCGGCTCAAGCGCCGACAGCCTAAAGGAGAAAATTATGGCACAAGCAATTAAACACGTAGGAAATGTCAACGGTAAAAAAGTTGTCATTGCTTATCGTACACTGCCAGGAGATCCTTACAGTGCATTAGTCATTCCAGTGGAGAAGTTAAATCCAAGTTGGCATGATGAACTATTCAAAGTTGTTGAATCAAACAACGGTCAAGATGCACAAGAAGTTGCAACTGTACTTGCAGTAAGAAAATTTGCAGACGGTAGTAACATCTTAAGTGCTCTTAGCAGATCAAACTACTTGGTAAAAGTAGAAACAAAAGAAATAACAATTACACCTACACCACAACGTGAGAGTTGGATTAATTTAGATAAACTAAATGAAGAAATCGCATCTCAAAGAGGTGTTGATGTATCTGAACTTGCAATCAAACCTGAGTCTGAACCAGATGAAGAAGGCAATAAAATGACTATTGCTAAAAACTATAGACAAAGAGCAGATGCATTGTATAAAGAAGTTGTATCGCTAAGACGCAGAGCAGATGAAATGGATCCGCCTGCAGAGCCTAAAAAAGCATCTTCAACTAGGAAAAAAGTTGATGCGTAATGGCCAAAGGTCCTCGCGGTAAACTATACGTAGATGAATCAAACTTCGATGCTAATTGGGAAGACGTTTTAAGTTCTATTAATATTAAAAGTCTTCCCATAAAGTATCTGAAGCATCTAATACTAAATCTCAAAACAAAAGAAAAATATGTAATTGACGTACAGGATATTGTGCGGAAATCCCATTCAATTGATCAAGCAACTGCAACAGTTAATACTGTTATTACTCAATACAAAAACCAAATAGAAACTATTGACTTTAGTGTAATGCTAGAGAAGTTACAAGATAGTGTAAATGAATCACGAAATGCATTTACTAAAAAAGTAAATTTTAAAATTAAAAGGCAAGGTAAAAAGAAATGACACAAGTTAAATTGATAAGTTATAGTAAAGCAACAGCAGAATTTGAACAAGAAGGTTTAACTGACCTACAAGAACTTATTGCCTTTTGTGCAAAGGTTTCAAACCCAACTGCACAAATTAACACAGAAACAAGTGAACGTTTAATTAATTATCTAATCAAACACGCTCATTGGTCACCGCTAGAAATGGTAAACGCTTGTTTAGAAATAAAAACAACTAGGGACATTGCACACCAAATTGTACGTCATCGTAGTTTTGCATTCCAAGAGTTTAGTCAACGATATGCTAACCCTGATGAACAAGATCAAATGTTCGAATACAGCGAAGCAAGATTGCAAGATACAAAGAATAGACAGAATTCAATCGAAGTAGAAGATGAAAAATTACAACTTGATTGGTTACATGCACAAATGCGTATTGCACATCTTGCCAAAAAAGAATACGATTGGGCAATCAAAAAAGGCATTGCCAAAGAACAAGCACGTAAGGTATTACCCGAAGGTATAACCAAAACTACATTGTATATGAACGGTACTCTACGTAGTTGGATCCATTATATTGAATTGCGTGGTGCTAACGGTACCCAAAAAGAACATATGGATATTGCAAAGGCTTGTGCGTCTGTTATTGCTGAAATTTTTCCTATGGCGTCAAACGTATTACAAAGTAACTAACACCGCTGTATGACGCTTAAAATGCGTTTAAGACACCATTATATACGTAGTTTACACTACTATTTCTACTAGTCTAATACCTGTGTCAGTGCTGTTTTCAAGCGATCTTCCAAGTACACATAATGAATTTGGTAATGCACTATCTTTAGTTAATGCTGTACCTATTCCATTTTTTGGACTAGTAACAATTAAATCACCTTTATTCACAGGACCTTCAATATAACACGGAACTCTACCACGTAATGCTACAGCAATTCCGTCTGCGTTTGAGTTCATTAAGTGTGCCGGTTCTGTTGAAACAACTCCTGCAATTCTATGATCACAAAATTTATCAGTTGTTGTTACTTCTTCTTCGCCGCCAAATACTAATACTATACCGGGCTCGTACTCTAAGTCACCTTTATAAATTTCTGCCAAGTCAGCAAATTGTGCCGCTGTTGCTGTACCTTCAAATTTACGTGCAACTAAATCACCATCTGAATCTCTTTGTGCAATAGTGTTAGATGTTGCAGTGATGTCTGCTGTTGCTCCACCCAATGACGTTGCGTTTGTTGCTGTACCATTGAATACCGTTGCAAATACTTCTCCTGAAGAATCACGTGCTACAATCGATCTTTTATCAACTGCCGCCGGAGTAGATGTTGTTGCTGTAAATGCAGTACCTGCATCAATAATTAATTTTGTTGCTGTTGTTGATGTACCTGTTAGATCTGCTGTCAACACTCCGCCAACTGTTACGTTGTTAAATGTACTTGTACCAACACTTGCTTGAACGTTGCCGTTATGTGTTCCTGTTGTATTTCCTGTAACATTACCTGTAACATTACCTACAACATTACCATTTAATGCACCACTTGCTTCAATACTAACGTTATCAAAAAATCCATTTGCCCATCTATTACTATTACTACCAATACTTCCTGTGCTATTTGCACCAGGTAAAAATTCTGGACCTTCAAATCTTCCTACATTAACTGCACCTGCACCAAGATTGTTTACGTTAAATCTAATAATACGTCCTACTTGGTTTGTTAAGTTAACTTGATCACCGTTTGTAATATGTAATTTTAAATCACTACCAGCACCTAATACAATACCATTATCATTTAAGAAACTTACTACATCACTAAATTGTTGTAGTCCACTGTTAAGAACATATTGTGCCGCTGGTATTCCGCCTAGATTATCAGCATCATCTGCTGTTCCCCAATAACGCATTCCTGGAAATGTAGTTTTACTTGCAAGGTTTAAACCTTTTTTGATTGCACTAAATCCTGCAATAGGATTTGCACTGTTGTCTATTGTAAATTCATCTTTTGAAACAATATTAATTACTTGATCCTGTACAGTAACTTTAAGAATTGTTCTATCATTTGCTAACGTATCTTTAATTGTTGCAACATTAACCTGTGATACACCTTCACCACCAGATGCAACTGGACCAACTAGAATAAAATCTTCACCATTATAAACATATAACTGTTCACCATCTTCTTCCCACCACATATCACCTTTTGCTAATCCTGTCGGTTGTATAAGTCCAACTTCAGCACCGCCTGCAATACGCATCTGGTTACCATCATAAAATTTTAAAACCTTGTTTGCTGAGTCATACCATAACTGTCCAGCAAGTGGTCTCGGTGGAGGTGTAGTACCGGAGAAGTTTTCCATGAGGTTAATCATGTTCTCGTTAAGAATCTCTCCGAAGCCAGCATAGTTTCTACCAATTAATTTAATATCAGTAGTTTGATCAATAGCACCATCGTTTACTATTGCAATTTGCTGTCCGTTATATGTGTTTACTATGTATGGCATAAGTGTATTTACCTTAATCTTGATCTAGTCTAGTGTTGACATCAGCGATAGAATCTTCTTTTGAAACGTAGTTGTAAGGACTATCATCTGCTTTGTAAACTTCTTTTCGAGCCGCATTTTTAGCACGTTCATCTTCGATGAATGACATCATTTGTAAAAATTCTTTTGTTTTAACAATATCTGAATTGTTATGTAACACATCCATAATAATATTAAGTTGTGTGTATATTGGGTATTCTCTAATAATATTTTCTTCAACATTATTATCTAGTAATTCTTCGTCAATATATTGATTATCATCTTCAGGAATTTCCTGAATACTACCTGTTGCATAATCGCCAACATAAGCATGTGTTTCTGGATCATACGCCAGTGTTTTATACCGTACACCTTCTAAATATTGTGCCGGTGTTTCACTTGTTTCAAATCCGCCAATCATTGCACCGTTGGATTTATTAAACATTAATGTCATACTTTTTTCAGCCATAATTTTTATTCCCATATCAAACAAAGACTATATTTCGGGTCTTCATTTTCTTTTATCTCCGTTACTTCATGCCAAGTATCAATTGGCATATCAAACATTGCTCCTTTTATTTCTTGAACAAGTACTTCATTATCTTTCTTGTCCCAGTATTTAAAGTGCGGTTCACCTTCTGTTAGAAAAACTAACAAAAACTTCCAATATCCTCCGGCACTGTCTTGGTGTTTGATTAGCCAATCACCCGGTTGATATTTGTTTACTACTACTTGTGAACACCATTTACGTTCATCTGGTATTGTTTTCCAAATAGTTTCAACTAATTCTTCGTTCATATCTTTCATAAACAAAGAACTAAAGTTACTTTTACCGTACTTCGTTTCGTGCCTGTCTTTTGCGCCTTTTCCTCTTCTAGTAAATTTGCTTTCATGCTCTTTTACTAGCAACATAATCTCATCTACGTTAGTAATAAATTCTTTCTTAATTTCATACATTAAAAGTTTCCTACAAACTCCCAACTTCCGCTTAATATAGTTTTTGTAATATCATAACTGTAAGTACTATACTGTGTATTAGGATCACTGCTGAATAATCCTCCTAATTGGAACCATTCAATTACAAAATCATTTCCAGTATATGTTCCTCTACCTAAACGTGAGCCTGATTTTAAACCATCCATGTTAATTGTAGTTTCATCATATGCGTAACCTACTGCAACACCATCTTGGAATACAAGAACTCTTGCATTTACTGCCTGTGGTAATCCAATATAATCTGCTTGGTTTTGTGTTAGTCCTCTATCTGTTACAATCCAATAACTGTCAGCATAATCATCTACAAAAGGATCTGCTGTTACATTAACAATTTGCGTAGTTGATGCACCAATACCTTTTTTAACAAATTCATATCCTGTAATAGCACTTTTAGCATTAATCAAATCATTAACATTTGCTTTTACACCAGTATATGAATATGCTCTACCACCAATATAACCAATACCATATCTTACACCAGTATTAGTTCCGTATCTACGATAGAATTGTCCTGAAGGTATATTTGAAAAGTAATGCGATCCTAGTATTCTTGCCTTAGTTCCTGCGGCATAACCAGCGGCAGGTGCAAGTCTTTCTAACTGTGCTTTAACAGCATTTGTATTCATATCCCTTGTATCTAAGTGAAACGTTAAATCTTTTGGTATTGCACCTACTTTATCGTCTACATATTGTTTAATTGCTAATTGTGTAACAACAGTATTGTTATCAGCATTACCAAATGTACCATCTGTGCTTACAAATTTAAATGATACGTCGTTTGCATCTGTAAATTTAGTTGATTTAACATTACTTAGGATACCTAAAGTACCTAACGCACTATTATCAATAGTTGATCCATTGTCGATTGTCGCTCTAATTATGTTTGTATCTTCAATATTCGAATTATCAATAGTTGCATACTGTAATCTTGTTGTGTTGCCGTTACTACCTATTGTACCTTCGGTAATATTAACATTGTCTGCACTTAACGTATGGTTAACATTAACTGCGGCATTAAAATTCTGTGTGGCTGAAAATGTTTTGCTTCCGCTAATAGTTTGATTATTAGTTCTATACACTCCGTCAACAACATATTTTGCTGTTCCGTCAAAATAACCTTCGTAATTACCTGCTTCGCCGTCTCTGCCAGCAGTTGTTAATGCTATTTGTAAGTCGTTGTTAACAATAATTTTACCGCCAGTGGCTTTGACTGTACCAATTGTAGGTCCAGTTACTGTTCCTGTTACGTTACCTGTTACGTTACCTGTTACTGCACCTGTTAATGTACCACTAAAGTTACCTAATGCATCACCAACCACATTTGAATATATAGCATCTGCATAGATATTTCTATATTTCATTGTTGGCGCACCTAGATTCACTTGATTGTCTGCATAAGGTTTTACGTCTTTGCCTTCTATGTAGAAAATTGTTTTGTCTGCACCACTACCTGTGTAATTTACACCAAATGATAATACGTCATTTGTTTCATTGTTGACTCCAGCGTTTCCAGAAACACTATCAACATTAATTTTTAATTCATTATTGGGACCAACATTAATACCATTATTGTTTTGAAAGTTGAATACTCCAGTAATGATTTCGTTTTCTTCTCTGTTTGCGTATGTATCACCTGCTTTACCTACTAATCTATCAGCATCAGTTGCAGTACCATGATTTTTTGTGTCTGTACTTACACCATTTGCATTTGTACCCTTTAATACTGTACCTCTATAACATTTAGTAAAGTTAGGTAACGGTGTTGCTGTTTGATCAATAGTAAATTCTGTGTCAGCGATAACAGCATATGCAACGTTATTGATATAACCAACTGTAACAGGATGATCTACTGCACTTGTATCTGTTAGTACCATTGAAACCCATTTAGTAACACTGTAAGATATTAAATCCTCAGGACCTACAAGTACATGATTGTCACCATCGGCCGACCAAGCATATAATTGATTCTTTGCAGAATCCCACCATAGGTCACCTTCTTTTCTATTACTAGGTTCTGTTGCTGAAACTTGTACAATTCCTAATTGACGCCATTGTGTTCCATCAAAAACAGCAGGTCTAAGTGAATTAACTGTTTTATCAAACCAAAGTTGGCCTACCTGTGCTTTGCTTGGTGCTGTAGTAGAGCCAAAATTTTCTAATAGTCTGACAAAATTTTCATTTTGTATTTCACCGTAACCAGCAACATTGCGACCTACTAATTGTAAATCTGTAGTTGTATCAACTACACCGTCTGCTAGTGTTACTAATGTTGTTCCGTCTGTTCTGTTAATAGTATATGGCATATTTTATTCCTTACAACGCACTTGTATACGTCCAAGTCCCTCCGCTCACTGTTAATAAATGGTATGTTCTTACCACTCCCAACGCACTTCCTGATAGTGTAATACCATCTGGAACTGAAATACTTGATAAAACAGATTCACTGTTTTGTAATCCACCTCTGTCAACTGCTGTTTGACCAATTAAGAATGTGTTGGTTGTTCCAGTTGGTGTTGATGTAACTGTAATATTAGTTTGTGCGCCTGCAAGTGTTAAATCTTCTGCTAAAATTCTTGCTTGAGCACCATCTACAAAGTTTGATGCAGGTGCCAAAGTATTTAAAAGATATGGTATTCCATCTACAGTTGAAGTTTTATCACTAATTCCTGTTGTATTAATAGTTAAGAAAAGTGTTCTTGAACTTATTTGTGTGTCAACATAATTTTTTGTACCGACGTCTTGTGCATCAGTTGGGTCTTTAACACCTTTAATCTGTGTTACAACACCTTCGTTATCAGGATTTAAAACAATATTTCCTGTACCGTTTATATTAAAATTTAAATTTCCATTAGTATCTCTTGTACTAATAGTTGTGCCATTAATATCAATATCGTCAACTTGTAATTCTGTAAGCACTCCTACGTTTTGTAAATTCGAATTAACAACGCTTGTACCTATAGTGGTTGTGTTAATAATATTATTTTGTGCAATTCTAAATTCATTACCAGCGTCAAGACTGATTGACTCAGAACTTGTCCATGCTGTATTAACTCTACTCCAACTAAATGTGTGATCAGTGTCGCCTACAAGTGTAATACCGCCGCCATCTGCTAGTACATCAGTTTCACTTGAACCGTCAGCATATGCAAGTTGAATATTTCTATCAGCAATTCTTAAATTTTGTGAATCAACAAACAATGTTGTTCCGTTAACAGTTAAGTTCTGTTGAACAATTAAACTTCCGCCTACTTCAACTTCACTACCTGTTTTATCTTTAAAAATATTAACCTTCATTATGTCAGCATCAATTTCTATTGCATCAATAATACCACCATTACTTTGTGAGTTAACTTGTATTTTGAAATCTTTATTTTGTAGGTTATTTTTAAATATTGTAACATCACCTACAACTTCAATGTTTAGATCTTGTTCTCCACCTAAAACTATACCTGAATCAGTTTGAATACTTAATTGTGATTGAGATGTACTTGCTATATCAGCACGTAAAAAGTTACCAGGATCAATACCAGCAATAGTATCTGCAGAAGACGCTGTGCCGTGTAACTTTAATCCTGAGACATTTGTACTAAAATTTAATCCTACTTTAATACTAGCAAATCCTGTAATTGCTGTTTTAGGTGTAAACTCAAACTTACTTAAAATACCTACAAGTAAATCATTAACAAATAATTTTGTAATCGATCTACCATTGTCGTTTGAATCAACAACTGTTTCAACAATCCAACCATGTTTACCCTGTGCTGAAGTATATATTGGACCTGCTAAACCTAGATCAACACCGTCATAAAAATAAAGTTGATTGTTTAACGAATCCATCCATAAGTCACCTTTTACAAGTCCTTGTGGTTGTGTTTCTTGTACTAATGGTCCACCTGTTGGTTTAAATGTTGTACCTGTGTAAACTTTTAAACGTCCTTCAAGTTTATCATACCAAACTTGTCCTTCTAATGGATTATCTGGTGCAGTTGTATTTGCGAAACTTTCTAATATTTTAATTAGATTCTCGTTTAACACTTCACCGTAATTACTAAATTTTCTTCCTACTAACGAAATATCTGCAGAAGTACTATCTACAGTTCCGTCAACAACAGTTGTTAAAAGAGTTCCGTCTGTTTTGTTAACATTATATGCCATTACGATAGTGCCCTTATGATGTAATTCAATGTTAAGTAAGGATTCATAACATTAACGTTACTATAAACACCAGTACCTGTATCTTGTGTGTACTGCGTTCCTTGACCTACTGCATTGTCTGAAATATCTTTTGCTTCATTACCTGCTGATCCACCTAATGACTCTGCAGATGTATCTGTTACTCTACCTGCACTACCGCCACCAGCATCAACTGGGTTATTGTCTGTATCCTGAACAGTTAAGTTATTATCCATGTTATCTTTACCAAGTGCAAATCTACCACGTAAGTCAGGAAGTTTAAATGTATTTGGATTTACACCAGTACCATATGTCGTACCAATAACTTTATATAAATCTTGATAACTTGCAATAGGCACTTCAGAACCGTCACAAAGTAAATATCCTGTTGGTGATGCACTACCTGCATATGGCATAACTCCACCTACTGGTACTGTTGGTGCACCAGCAAAGAAGTTTTTATATTGTACTTTTCTTAAACCTGTATTGTCTCTTGATAGTAATATGAAGTCTTCGTTTGATTCTGTTGTTGTACTTTCTGTTTGTTCATCAATAGCATCTTGTGTAAGTGTTACATTGAATATTTTTTCTGTTCCACCAGTTTGTCCATCAAAACTAAATCCTGTTGAGTCAGCAACGTGTCCAGTCATCTTAAATGTTGTTGAAGCAACTAGTCTATCTGATGTTCCGTTAACGTTACCTGTAACGTCACCTACCATTGTACCTACAAGCCTACCTGTAAATATTTCTGAATGAACATTTTTAAATCTTAAACTAGGCGTACCAATAGTTAATTTGTCATCAACACTAGGTGCAATACCAGTTGCATTATCTAAAGGAGCATCTTCACCAACTCTAAAGTGTCCTTTTGTTGTTAGGTTACCGCCAACGTATAATTGTTTAGCAACACCAATACCGCCACCAGTTGTAATACTTCCTGTAGTTGTGCTTGTTGCTTCTTCTATAGAACTACAAGTTAATCTTTGTGTGAAATGTCCACTACCTGTAACATCTAATGTAGTTGATGGACTTAAATTATTAATACCCAATCGTTTATTGGCGCCATCAAATCTTGCAATAGTTTCTAGTGTTCCTGTATCGTTTGGAAATACTGAAAAATCAATATTACCATCTACACTATTATTTTTAATAACAGCATTATTTTCTGCAATTTCTAAGTTAAAAATTTGGTTTGAACCAATAGTTACTCCACCATCATTACGCACATATAACTGTCCGTTCATTGTGTCAGTAATATCACTTCTTAAAAAGTTGTTTGCATTTACAACTTCTACCGCAGGCTGTGTAACACTTAACGCATCTGCTTTTGTTGCACTTGCATGTAATTTGTTTAATACAATACCGTTACCGTCAAAGTCTTTTGCTGAAATATTAATACCTGGATATAATTCTGTAAAGCCTTCAATAATTTGTTTAGGAATAAATTGATCTTTTGAAATAATTGTAACAACTTTATCATCAACATATTGTTTGATAATAGTGTGTGTAATTCCTTTTGTATCAACTAACTGTTCTGCTTGAGCGCCTGATTTAAGTCCGCCACTAAAGTTTGGACCAACAAGTTGAAATTGGTTTGCAGTGTACAAATATAATTGAGAATTTGTTGTGTCTACCCAAATGTCTCCTTTAATCGGATTGCTTGGTTCTGTTGCACTAACATGTACTCCGCCTGCTGGTCGCCAATTAGACGCTCCTGCTGTACTATCATTAATTTGTAATCTGTTTGTTGCACTGTCATACCATAACTGTCCTTCAATTGGATTGCTTGGTGATGTTGGATTAGCAAAATTTTCTAATACATGAACAAAGTTTTCTGCAATGCTTTGACCGTAACTTGGTTCATTTCTTCCTATTAATGTTAATGATGTATCACTAGTATTTCTACTATTGTCATCAACAGTAATCGGAGTCTTTTGAACCGCATTTGTAAAGTTTACTGTATATGCCATCTATTAATTCTCGCTCAAGTTAGTTAAACTTTGAATTCTAACTGTATAATCAATTTGAATTAACCTGTTTAAAGATTTTTGTACAGGGTGGAAAATAACATGTGTTAATAATCTACCTTCGTTAGCACCTTCTGTGTTGTATGCTCTTAATCCTAATTCATCAAAGACATAATTTCCTTCAAGGTTTGTACTGTTATCAAATGCTTGTTGTCCTGATGGTTCACCGTAATCTAGTAAACAACTAACAATAATATCTGTATATGTTGTTCCTAATGTATGACGTGTTTCAATAAAATTTCTTGCAGGATCTGTGTTGTTTACATTATTGTCATCAACTGTTTTGTAATAAGTTTGATTATATAATGAAGCGTTTACGCCTGTGTTGTTCGGTGTCAAATATGTAATAATACCTGTTGGGTCAACTGTAGTACCACCATTACCAAATGCCATTTCAACAATGTTACCTCGACCCTCGTTACCTAATGATTCTGCTAAGGATATACTCATATTTTCGTAATGAATAGCATTACGCTTGTTTACAAGTATTTCGCCTGATTTGGGGTCAAATATCTTAATATGACCTTCCATCAATATTCCTGTATTCTCATTTGGTTTCTTGTTATCTTCTGGCTTTTGGTTCAACTTTTTATCCTCGTTTGACATTTGTTATTCCTTAATATTTATTATAGGTAAGCCAGAGGTTCTGTCAAGCAAGAACTTAGCCTGTGGTGTTTCTGCTCTTTGTAGTGTAACACCATCGGATGCAGTAGTTGATCCTGGTGTATACCACACACGACCTTGTTTTTGTACCACTTTTATCTCCGTTCCTACTTCTGGTTCGTCCCTTAATATTAGTTTATAGTATCCTTTAGCAGTGCTGTCTGCAACTGGTTCTACCGTATATTCTGGTAGTTGAACCACATCACTTGCAACACCTAAACTGTTTGTTTCGTTACTATCATACGCAATCGAAGCACTATGTTTAGTTATCGGATTTAGATTAGTAGTCGGTTTTTGCAGTTTTATGCCACCCACATACACTTCTACTTGATCATGTGCATCTGCTCCACTGGTTATATTAAGTGTTTCTAACACATGAGTTCCTTTACCATTCGGTAATCCTTCACGTACAATAATTTCATATATGTTTACACTATCCTTATAAGGCATAGTTTGTGTTGGGCCAAAGTCAAATACCTCTGTTCCTACAATATGTTTTGTCGGAATACCTGTACCTAACGTACCTCTTCTAATTTGTTTTAACGTGTTGCCATCAATTTGATAAAACTCAATACGTTCTTTACCAATAATTACTACTCCGGGTACACGCTTTTCTGGACTAGGAGTATCAAAGAAACTAGCATCTTGTAATTTAATTTCTAAATCTGTTGGATTTAGTTGTTCTGCTAGTTTTGTTGTATCTTGCTTACTAATACGCTTGTAGAAATTTCTATTAAGCATATCTTTGAATACGTTATATCCTACACCGTCAAAGTTTTTATCTTCACTAAAAGATGTTATAACAACTCTATCTGTTAATTCTTGTGAAAATCTATTATCAATATACACTGTTGTATCATTATCTAAAATTTTATAATCTACATCTGCAATTAATGCGGTATTGTTTAATTCAACCCAAATATATCCAACGTCGAGTGCTTTTCTACTTAACTTATAAGTACCACCCGGATTACCTTTGTAAACTTCTTTACGTATTAAGTTGGCATCGTGGTTTGAATAACTTGTTACTTTAAGTACATTTCCTTCTGTTAATCCTGTACTGTCATCTGCACTATTATTTGTAATTTTTATAAAGCCAGCATTAGTACTATCATCAGTAGTATTTTTTCTAATCTCATAATCATGTCCACGTAACAATGTAATTGCAATTACATCTCCTGACGCTAATTTTCCATCATAGAAAGTAAGTAAATTTGTTGCAGTGTTAAACTGATAGTCTGCAATAGGTTGTAATCGAACACCGTTCTTATGAACTTCTAACTCACCCAATGCTAAACTAAATGCAGGATAGTCTGGGTTTTGACTTACTAGATAATCAAGTGTAACACCGTTGGCAACATAATAAATTGTGTCAGGTGCTCTTAAACGTTTACCATCTAATTCTACAACTACCATTGCATGGAACGGTTCGATATTTCCTGGTACTTGGCTTAGATAAAATTCATCACCGCTATCACTAGCAATGTTGAATACATCTGTTTTAACTTCACTATATGTTTTTGCTAATCCACTTAATGCAGTAATTTGTGTTACAGCATCTGTCATATCGTTTGGTGGATCAGTTAAAACAATTTTTGCACTTCCTGAATCAGCATCTTCTGATATTTGATATTGTTGAGTAATACCGTTTACAGTTACAAATGCACTCTTAACATCTTCGTACTTACTTGTTAAAATAAATTCTATTGTACTATCGCCAGCATCTACAAAATCTGCTTTTTCAAGCATGTCGCTACCGCCGACATTTAATGTTGTAATTGTAACTATCTGTTTATCTGCAGGTGCAGTATTTAAAATAATTTTCTTATTAGCAAAGTCAACTGTATAATCAGTACCTTGAGTTTTATAAGCACTAGTCTTTGTTGCTGGATCACTTGGTCCAACTGTAACATTAATACTATCTATTGTTCCTGGGTACTTGTTGAAACTAAATTCTGTAATACTACCATTACCAAAATGTCTTGTAATATCAATAATTGGCGATCCGTCTGCAGGTGCGTTATAGACTTTCATGCTTAATGAGTCAAATACTTGGCCTGGTACAACTTCTTCCGGAGCATATGATGTATCCGGAGTTACAAATCCGTCACCATCTAAACTTATATCTTCAGGTGAATTACCTGTTGCTGTGTTGTATGCTAGAGTACCACCACTAATTAAAGTATCAAGATTGTTTACGTCTGTAGGTACTGTACTTCCGTCTGAGTCTTCTTTTCGGAATACTACTAGGGCACCATCTGCAGGACTAACATTTAATGTAAATGTTCCTGTGTTACCATCTCCTACTATAGTCGGTGTGTTTGTAGGATCTTGTCTTATACCATCAAAATAAACATTTACCTTTGTGTTTAATTCAGGAACATACGGAAGTGTAAATTCTGTTGTACTACCGTCGGCTCTAAAAGCATAATCTGAATTGTTACCTGAGAAAGTATCCCAACCGTGACTAAACCAAGGTAATCCATCAAACCCAACACTAACACCAAAATCTAACCCTTGTACTTTTACACCTGGATATTCAATACCAGTCATTAACTGTGCTGGATCTTTGCCAGGCATGCCATCTGTTGGTTTATAGAAATAGTTAATTCTATCAACAGCATTCATTAAGGCAACATTTTTCTTATAGGTAATTGTAACTGTTGATCCTTGTTTAGGAAGTGTTTTTAAAATAACATAACCGACTTGTTTTTTATATGTTTGATCTGTTAATGTTCTAATTGAAACATCAAAGTTTTCAATAAACACAGTTTCATTATTAATACTAATTGTAAAATCACGCTTGTCAACAGTTGGTACATAAGTTAATTTATATGTAACTTGTCCTGAGGTACTTGTAAAAGTATCTATATACGAATCTGTTGCTAATATTCCTTGTGAACTAATTCTATCAAATCTAAGTTGTGTTTTACTTGTTCTTACTTTATTGTTTTCTAACACTGCAACAACCTTGGCTGTTGAAGTAGTATCGCCGCCACCTGTAATTGTAACTGTTGGTGCAGTTACATATCCAGCACCTGGATTGTTAATTACAATATTACCTAATTTATTTCTACTAACATATGCCGTTGCGGTTGCATTTATATTTCCGCTTTGTGGCATAGTTCCATTACCGTTTGGTAACAACGGAGTACCATGATAGTTTGGTCCTACAATATATGGAAATGCTGGTTCTAATTCGTTATCTGCATTTTCTGCTACAGTAATAAAGTAAGCATAAGTTCCTGAAGGGTATTCAGGTGTTTGAATAAATCTACCATTATTTTCATCTAGGTTTCCTAAACCAGTTACATATTCATAATCTTCATTGTAGCGGCCTGTTGGCATACTGCCGTCAGCACGTGGTGTAGTTTTTAATTGATAACTTGATTTCATTAATACTACTGTTTTATCATTTGTTTTATTATATCCGTAAGGTCCGTAAATCGGAAATCCATCAAATGCAAATCCTAAGATTTCACTATGAGTATTAGCATCTTTGGTATACATAAATTTAGGATCACTATGATAATGATATATTCCATCTTCTTGTGGATGGCCAGCACCGTCGTCGATACCTGATTCTTTATGTTCATATACTGCGTTTACTGTATATGTAACTCCACCTAGTCTGGCTGTTACAGCAGAACTTGGATTAAAAATACTAACTCCATTAATTGCAACGCCGATTGCTCCTAAAGGTGTTGTAGTTTTTATTTCAGGTACTGCTGGAAATCTTGGAATTTGATAAACTAAATTTTGTGCAATTACATTAGTTGTATCATAAAAATGTCCTGGAACACTTGTAGTGTTTACATAAACATATTGATTATCGTAGTCTGTGGTTACAATACTTCTAAATGGTTTAGTTTGTATGATAGCAGGTTTTGATTCTCTGCCGCCACTAATTACTACAATCGGTGTTTGAGTATATCCGGCACCGGCATCAGCAATATCAATTTTATCAACACTAAATTTATAATTTTCAAACCATTGATTAAATGGCTCAGTTGTTATGTCTTCGCTATTTTCATTAAGTACTTCAAATTTCTCTGTTGTTTCATTATATCTACTAGGTAAATCAAAGTCTGTACTAAACATATTACCTTGTTCTAATGTATTATAACTTGTAATCATATCTTTAATGGTTACGCTATAAGGTTTGATTTCTTCAATATATTTTTCAACATTCCCAGGATCGTCAAGATTGTAATTAACTTTCCTTGTGAAGCCGCCTAAGTTATTCTTAACACTAATCAAACTAGTTTTAAATATCCAGTCAGTAAATGTTTGTTCACTAATTGCATATCTAATAGCAGTAAATAAAAATTCATTCCAAGCATATTTTAAATTGTCAACAAATAAGTTATTATTAATAACACCTAAAATAACTCTTGACTCTTGTGTAGGTTGCTCGTCGTATAAATTAATATCAAAGTTTTCAGTTCCCGCAAACCCAAAACTTAATCCCGAATAATCATATAAGTTAGAACTAAATTCAATCGTACTGTTTGCTTTAAACATAATATCATATTCATCGTTCCAAGTACCGTTTGATTCTACTTTTTGTAAAATTATTTTATTACCGTCACCAACATTAGTTACTTCAACAAGTTGTCCTACAGTAGGATCGATTGTTCTTAATAGATATGGTTCTGCAATTTTGTAATCTATAATACTATCTACATCAAACCCAGAAACTACATAATCTTTGTAATTCCAAAATGTACGTACATCATATGTTTGTGTATTTGTTCTAGTCCAAGTTTCAGAATTAATATTCCATTCGTACATTGTCCAATAGTTTCCAGCAGTAACATCATTTGTTACTAGAACTTTGAACGGTCTAATTCTTATTGTTCCTCTAGAATAATTTTTACCTTCTTTTAAAACTTCGATATTAGTCAATCGACCTTGACTATCAATTGTTGAACTAAATTTAGCACCATAACCTTCGCCACTGATTTCTATTTCTGGAGCATTTTTATATCCATATCCAGCATCATCTATTTTAACACTTTTAATTCTACCATTTGTAATCGTTGCTGTTGCAGTTGCTTGTTTTAAATCTTGTGTTTTAATATCTGATAGATCTGCATCTTCCTCTATTTCAATATCATATTTTCCACTAATCAGTGTAGGCTTAGGATCACTAGTGAACAATCCACTAATATCTTTTTCATCTACAATTCTACTTTTTGCAAGTAAGTTATTAGTATATGTAATTAATACTTTTAGTGCTTGTAATCTGTTTACAAAAATACTTTGTCTTGGACGTATTGCTAATCCATACTTTTTCTGTACAGGTAGTGTAGGATCTGGAACTGCATTGCCTGAAGAATCAAACCCAACTAGACTGTCATATAGTTTTTTAATTAATAATTCATTATCAATTTTATCTCTTTGATTTTCGTCTAATAATAACCAACTATTGTGATCTGGAATATCTGTTTTAATATCTTTATATTGAATATTCAAACTTACATTATTATCACTTAATGTTGTCTTAACATTCGTAACACTAAATGCATTGGTATCTAATAATTGTACAGACTTAATTCCATAGTTTTTAGGATCAGCAATAATACTAGCAATTTCATTAGCAGGCAGTTTTCTTGTGTCGATTGCTATTTGCTCACTTAACCCAACTGCTATTTGTGTTGTAAATCTTTGTGGTAGTATAACTGCATTTCTAACCCAGAAATAATATCTACTTACAAAGTTACTTGTTGAAGTATCATAAACTCTTTTTAGCACATATGTATTATCGTCATATTTAGATTTACCACTAAACCCAGCCGCAATACCTTCTGTTGTATCAGCAATATTGTTCCACTCTTCCGGAGAAACATCACTTTCTACCCATTCGTAGATATCAACACTTGACCCAGGGAATATTTGTCCCCAATTATTTTTTCTAAATTCAATATCACCTTGCTCATACCAAGTATATCTAATTGTGCTTAGGTCCCACCATATCTCTCCAACATGATCAGCACCCCAATTAATATCAGGATCAACATTTATTGCTTGATCACTGGTTGAATAAATTGCAGGATCTCTTTCACCTTTGAATGTAATTTCTGTTTCTGCAATGTAAGGTATTTTTCCTTTTACAGGATCAATTGGTTCTAAGAAGTCCACAATAGTTTGTGTATCGGTTCTGTAAGTTAACAGTTTATCAATACTAAATGGATCTGTTAAACTACCTTGTTGTCTTAAAGTGTTCCAACCAGCAGTTGCATTTTTTTGATAAACAAAAAGTATTCCAGTTTTTGGATCAACAGTATCGTCATCATTATCATCAATTGCAAAATTCGGTGCACCTACATATAAACTAGTAGAACTATAAGCAAGTCCTGTGCCAAATTGATCATTGGTTTGTAGATCGTTACTTGCTAACTTCTGTCCAAATACAAAATTATCACCAAGTTTACTAAACGTATAAACTGCACCTGTGCCTGAGACTTTATCAACAAAATTTAAACTATATGCATCAAACGTTGTTGAATTATCTGTACGCGGTGATGTAGGATCATTAACATAAGTTTCACCTGCTTTCTTTTCGCTATACACATCAAATGTTGTTAATTTATCATTACTACCAATCGCACTTGAAACTGCAAAACTTGTACCATTAGGATTAACTGCAATTCTATGTCCAAAATTTTCACCGTTTTGAATACTTGGACTTAAAATAGTTTCTTTAAATGCATAACCCGTTGTAGAATCGTTCTGTGTTTGTCTTTCAAAAACATGAACAGCACCTTGATCAACTTCTACTCCATCTGTTAATGGTGCTCCTATAACAAGTGTATCTCCATTATCGCTAATACCTAGTGAACTACCAAGTAAATCAGTATTACTTAAACTAGTAACTAATGATTCGTCAATAGTTTGTATTAGATTATATCCTGTACCATCATAGTAATAAACAAAAACTTTACCAGTATTTTTAACTGTGCTGTCACCTGCTTGTTCAATAGTTTCTTTTTTCTTTGCTGAAACAATTAATATTCCTAAATCTTTTGATGCAACTAACTGTTCACCGAATCGGTCGCCTTCAGTATGGTCTGGTGCTAATATTTCTTCTAGGTAATCCCAATCAGTTCCTTTGTTGTAAACATATACTGCACCTGTGTTAGATCCTCTACCCGGAGCACCTACAACTAATCTAGTATCACTTGTTGCAACACTGTAACCAAACTCTTCGTTGTTTGAAGGTACTGGACTAGAAACTACATAACTGTTATCGTAAACATTTGTAAGGGTATTAAATGATGTAATTTTTACAATACCTTGTTTAGTAAGACTACTCGCTGTTGCTGTATTAGTACTGTAAAAGAATTTTGGTCTTTCTGCAGTCGAAGTTGTTCTTACTGCACTTGCAAACGGAGCGCCTGCAACTAATGTATTAGATGTTGACGACAATGAAATACTATGGCCTAATCCTGCGTTAACACTCGGTGATACCCATTGATCTGAAAATGATGGGCCAATATTAAATCCACTGCTACCTTCTAATGTAGTAACTTCTGAATTTAATTTTCTTCTTAAAACTAAAACACTACCTTCAACTGTTTGATCCGGATTACCAACTACAATAGTTCTACCTTGATTACCATATGCAATACTAGTAGCATATGACAATGCATCAGGAGAAACATCTTTAAATTGATTCTCAACAAATGCTGTAGTTTTTTCATAAACTTTCCATTCATTGTTTCCAGTATTGTCTGCCCATATCTTACTACCGACATCAAATGATCCAACATCTTTGATATTATTAATTTGTGCTGGTGTAGTTACACGTACTGATTCTAGAGTTAATATTGTTCCTGTTGCACTATCTTCTGCCAATGTAATAGTTGTTAAATCAGTTGCAACCTTAAATCCTGTTAGTCCGTTGACTTCTGCAACAGTGTGTGTTCCATTTATTTGATTGTCAAACCATCGTATAACAATGATATCGCCTTCTTTAAGACCATGGGGAACATCAGTTGTTAAAGATAACATTCCGTCAGTAATAACAACTAAATCATTTTCTGTTTGTATTACTCTAGCATCACTAGCAACTAATCTATAAATGTTCCAAGTATCGTTTTTATCTTTGGCTACCCAAATACTTGCACCTTCATTAAGTGTAGGTATAGTTGTATCAGTAATAATAGCACTACTATTAAACACAGTGTGATCAACATCTTCGATGCGAGCATAACCTGCTGTTGGTATTTTTTGTACTGTAGTTAAACTAACACCACTATCATTTAAATTAAAGTTTTTCCACGGAGCACTATTAAAATCCGCAGGCTTTAGTGTTAAGTCGTTGTTTAATAATTGTATAGTGTTTGTTTCAGTGTTAACTGTTTTTGTTTGAACAAATTGATATGCTTGTGGATTTTCAACATTTTCAGATTCATTAAGTACTAATTCAATTTCTTTTGATGTTGCACTGCTTCCTAAACTACCAATTTTGACTGCCCAGTTTTCATTTACTGAAATGTCAGTACTAGTACCGTCAATAGTTAAACGATTAAGTTTTTCTATTGCATTAAACGTTCCTTTTTCTTTGATAAATCCAGTGTAAAATTTGTACTGTGCAGTATCATCTCTAACTAAATTATCAAGATATAATCGCTTTTGATATCCTAATAGGTGTTGACTAAGGTCAGTTGTTTGCTTATCAAAGTTTTCACTTTCTAATGCATAAAAATCTTCAAAAGAACTTGCTTTATAATCTAGATTAGGTAATAATTCTGCAACTGGTTTATCACCAATAAACACCCAGTCATTAAAATTAAATACTTTTGTTGCTGGTAAAAATTTTGAAGCACTATAATACTTACTTTTAAATCTTACTACATCACCTAGATTGTAATCAAGTCCAGTAGCGTAATCGTTAACTACTGCTTCATCAAATACAAACCCTGGACTTACATAATCACCGTCCCATTCGCTAGTTCTAAAGCCAATTAACTTAATACGTTTTTGTCTATATCCTGCTTCTTGGTCATATATGATATCACCAAACTGACTTTTATCATCAAATACTACAATGTGTTCCCATTGTACAAGATTCAATACTGCAAAGAAAATACCTTTTTGTGTATTCTTTGTTGACAGTGTAAACTTGCCTGAACCTCTAACTATGCTTAAATTTTCTTTTGGTAATGGTGTTCCTGTTGCAGAAAGAATACTGTATTCATAAAAACTGTTTAATACACTATCTACTGTTGCATACTTAAATTCAAATTCTAAATTATCCGCAAATGGACTTAATGCAATAACACTGCCTGCGGCCCATTTTTGTGTTGTCCAATATAAAAATTCTTTTGCACTTAGATTCCAGTCTTGTATCGATAACGTTTCTCTTTGATATTTGTCAAATACAAATCCTTGTTCTTTTAACCAATGTTCATATCCTAAAATTACATCATATACTTCTTGTATTCTAGTATACACAGTTCCGTAACTGACTTCAGTTTCCTTGTCTTCAAATGCTAATGCTCTTGCAACTTCTGCACCACCAGTTATAGGTAATTCTCCTAATACAGTAAACTTACTGTTATCAAAATTTTCTGTACTAGTATGATTTGATTTTACTCTATAATACTGTCCTTCAAATTCTACAATTTGTTTCTCGCCATAAAATTTTCCAGAACTCCATAAAACAAAGTTTGCTTGTTTGCCGCCAACATTAACTGCAACATCGTTCTTACCATGCTTAGGCTTGTAAATATTAAACCATGGACGAAGATTATCATAACCTCTAACTAGGTAACCTTTTTCAGTTTGTTCAACAACTATACCACTTACTCTTACACTTTTAATAGGATTACTTTTTCTAAGTGTTAATTGATAGTTTTCACTTGGTAAAAATACACTGTTGTCAGCAGTATTAGGATTTGAACTTTCTGCTAAAACTCTTAATCTGTTTTTGTTTGCAAATCCACCTAGTTTATATGTTAAGTTACTTGATGTGTTTATTAGTTTGTCATAAAATATTTCTTTAAGATCTTTATCAAAACTCTTAACGTATTCTATAATTGGAACATGATATCCTAAACCTAAAAATCTTTTATTGTCAAACTTAAGGTCTTTTAATTTTGCTTCTTTAAGATTAAAAATCTTGCCTGTTTCAGAATAAACAACATTACCACTTGCTGTAATTAAGTTTTGATTAACATCAAACAAACTACCAAAATATTGTGCCGGTTTTGTTAATGCAACAGCGTTTTGTAATGCAAAAGGATACCAACTACTTTTTCTCCATGAAGTTTCTGCAGGGCCTTCGTCGCCGTATTTCCAATTATTTTTAACTTCTGTAATAAAGATTGCTTTTACAATATTAATTTTACTTGGATCAATTAAATCACCATACTCGTCTACTGGTATATTGGTTGATAATTTAGGTCTAGCAAAATCATTATAAATTTTTGTTCCTGCAGGATCACGTACTAACCCTCTTTCAAGGTCGTCCCATAAAATTTTGTTACCACTTGTGTATGGTGCTTTGCCATAAACGCTATCAAACCAAGTTGGTTTTTCTGTAATGCCTAACATTTCCCATGGATGAGTATGAGGTCTATCAGTATCAAAGTATAACTTATAAATTGCTCTCCAAGATCCTGGTAACTGTTGATCTTGGCGATTAATCATTGTGTTAAAGTTGTAAGAGAACGGAATGGAATCGTCTGATACTGAATTTGTTTCAAAATCAACATCAAATAAACTTGCCCAATAACCAAAATCTGTTCTTAAAACTTTGTTAAATTCATTGCTAGTAAAGTTATTTGTTCTATATTGTCCAGGAGTATTTTTAAGAATATCAAAAATATCTCTGTTATACTTTACTTTTAAATTGTTATAGATACGTTTTTCTAACTCGAGTAACATATCATCACGTTCATCATTAAACGCTTTTGTTATCGATCCGTCATGACCTTGAATAACTTTTGTTGGAGTTAGATAACTTTTATCAACAAATATTTCTGGCTTGTATGATGGATATAATCCTAACTTGGTAGGAGTATGTGGAATAACTGAACCAGTAGTATCATAATCAATAATTTCTACAACATCATTGATTGCAAGATCAACTTTTACAGTTAACGTATTATCAACATTGTCAAATTCGTAATCAGTACCTAAATATAACTGTGTATTATTTAGATATACATACACTGCCCGGTCACTTACAGTTGAAGTGTTAAATGCATTATTAATTGCAAACACTTGTTGTGTTCCATTTTTAACAGTAAACTTTAAACGTTCTGCTTTTTTACCAAATCCTGCCATATCTGAATAGAAATACGAGGAGTTTGATGACTTATTAATACTTAATTCATATAATATTGTATCAACGTCGGTAGCAATATTATCAGTTTTATCTAATTGACTTGCTTTAGCAATAAACGCATCTTTAAAGAAATTATAATCTCTAGCATTTTTACGCATAGAGTTTACAAAATTTAAATCTTCTTGAATTAAAAATAATATTGCAGGTAAAATACTTCCTTTGTGTTTAACATATCTACTACCATCTAGATGAATATTAGCAATATCTCTAGCATTATTAGTACCTACTGATTTTCCTGTAATAGTAGAATTTGCTTGGAATATAGTTTTGAAATGATCCGATACACTTCCTAGTGTAAATGTTTTAAGATCATTATTCTCACTATTATTTGTTAAGTTAATAGGAGGTTCATAATAACCATTTGCATTTGGCTTTTGATCTGTAAGTATTTTTAAAGTTACTCTGGTGCCGCCGGCAATTGGTTTCTTAAATTTTAATTCATATGTTGATTTGTTTTTATCAATAACTTTTTCAAAGTCGGTAGTTTCTTTATAAGTTACACCGTTAAATTCTACAATGATATCTAAATCATAGTCAAAAGGTTTGTTAATTGCGTTAACTGCAATTCTATCTGTTGTTTCAAATAAATCAAAAACTTGTAAAATTCTTTGTCTAGTAACTTTATTTTTAACTAACTGCCACCCACTATAATATTTTTCGTCATTAAAATCATAAACAAGGCCACTTGCTGTATCAACAGTTTTTGCAGTTATATTTTCTTGGTATGTAAACTCACTGTCGTCCCAATCAAAGTTAAAAGTAATATCACCAACGTTGTTAATATTTTGGTAACTGATTGGAAATCCTAAAATAGGATCATTACTTCCTGTTCCTTCTTTATAACTTGCAATTTTATTTCCTATAAATGTTGTAGAGAAATAATTTGTTTGATTTGAAAAACTATTACCATTAGAATCAAATAAATCAAATAATGGACTTTGGTTTAATTTGGTTTTTTGCTGTGACTTACTCCACTCTGTTCCAGTGTAGTAATACGAAGTTCCTTGATTGGCAACGCCATCTGTTGCAATAACACTATCATTAATAAGTGGTGCATATTTTTCAACTAAATGTAATCTAGATTGACCATCATATTCAATAAAATCTACTTCATATACTTTACCTTTTACAGTAATATCTGGATCAGAATTAAAAATAACACGCATACCTTTGCGTAAAAGTACTTCATCAACATAGTATCCAAAACTTCCTTCAACATTACTCATAACGTCGAGTGTATCTGTATCAACTAAATCAACATTACCAATACCATTTTCACCAAAATTAAACAATTTAAGATTTGATTTAAATTCTAAGATAGGTCTTACTGCTCTATTATTTTCATCTAGTATTGGAGATGTATTATTATACGAAGCACTTTGTTCAATAATTTCTTTATGGACCCATCTATTATATCTACTCCAAGGGTTTTTATCTTTACTTGCTCTATTAATAGTAATGTATTCTGGAGTTATCGGACTATTCTCAGTATCATCGTATGGTGTGTCATCAAACGGATCAACATCAAACTCATATTCTTTATTTTTTGCATATACTTCCGGAGTATCTAATTCTGTTTCGTCAATAAGTGTAATTCTATCTCCAACACCTTCAACATACCAATTTTTTTCTCTATATTTTGTAGGTAATACATCACCAATAAAATTAACTTTCATTCCATTTGTTAATTTTACTCCATTAGCACTTGTAAAGTTTGCTTTACCTAAAATTTCTTCTGATACATCAATTGTTAAATCCTGTGATGTATCTCTAATTTCAAACATTCCTTGCATAGTTTGATGATATTGACATGCATAGAAAAGATTGTCTGGAGCATTTATCGGAACTGTAAACGTAATTGTTCCTGATTCTGCACCATTATTCTCAACACCATCGTTGTACTGATCACCAATACCAATTGTATTAGTTGTTTTAATATAAAAAGGATGGCCAGTTGCATTAATCTTAAATTTATATGTTCCGCCTCTATATAAAACAACAGTTGGATTATTACTAAATCCGTTTGGTGTAAAAACATAAGAATTTTGATTACTATTGGAAACACTATATTCGCTTTCAGTGTTTCCGGGGTTTCCTGAAATACTAACTGGATCAGGACCTTGACTTAACCAGTAATATTGTCTGTAATTTACAAATTTATCAAAATTAAACATTGGGTTCCAAGCAAAATATTCTGCTTGAAACAACTTATCATGGTTGTCAGTAACTCCGCCAAAGAAATCTATTTGATTTATAAGGTCGTCATATGTTCCTGTCCATTTATTAGTGTTGTCAATAGGATTTTTTGTTACAGCAGACGGAAGAAAATTGTATCTACGTCTGTTGTCTGTAGGTTCTGGAATATATACATCTTTTGATGTTGCATTTTCTGTATTACGTTCACCTACAAATCCATTTAGTCTGTCAAGATTACCCTTGTTTATTAAAGTATCAACAGTTGCTCCGAGAAACTTTCTATTAGTTTCTGTACGAAAGTACATAGGTAACAAATCAGAACTATTACGTAACTTGTCTTTGTTTTCTATGTTTACCGGGGTACCTTGTCTATCGCTATATGCCATTGGTGTTCCTATTAATAACCACTTGAACCGCTAGATCCGCTTGAACCTGAACTTACACCTGTATTAGTGCTAGTAGTCGATCCACTGCTAGTTGTTCCACTGCTAGAAGAAACAGAAACTGTTCCACCAGCATCTACAGATGTAATTACATTTCCATCTGCTTTCAAATTATTTGCTGTAATTTGATCAATAATTTCTACATTGTCTACACTTGCTGTACTGATGAATATTTCATCTGCTCTACATTTAATTTGATATAAACTTCCAAATGCTTGTGATCCACTTCTTGGAACTATAACAAAGTTTGCAACTTCTGGTGCAGTTTCCTGTTGTACAAAAGTTGCTAATTCTGTAAAATAAAATGTTTCACCGAAGTCCCAATTTTCAATAACAAAAAATCTATTTACTGCATCAATAATTCTACTTTTAATTTCATTATCACTTATTGTGCTACCTGCACTTTTTACAACTTTAAATGTTGCTTGTAAAGAAGCATCTGCATTAGACCCAAACAACGATCTGTAATTTACAGCATGATAGATTATTTCGTCACTTATTGATTTAACCCCAGATAATACACCATTTAGTTCAAGTCTTAACGAAGCACTTGTTGGTTTCACTGGTTCAATACCTCCGTTGTTTACAAAAACTCTATAATCTTGATCATATGCTCTTGTTAAAACATACAAATCAATAATATTAGTTTTACCTGGATCTAATCTTCTATCATTCTGTGCATTATGATTGTATTGAAACTTTAATCCATCTCTACCTGCTCTAGCAAAGTATGATGTATCTAATGTTAATGTACCGCTAACGCTGTCAAAAACCTTTACAATATCTTCTTTAGAATCGTAAAAATAAAATAACTGTCCGTTGTCATAACCAGTTAAACTACTTACGTTTGCTTCTTTATCAAAAATTACAAAACTAGTAGACGGAACTTTAGTTGTTGTTGTAATGCCGTTACTAACAGTTGTTTTAAAGAATACAAATTTATCTTTATATCCTCTTGCATCAATATTAGTAGGATTTACAATTTGTACAAAACTATCCGGATCATCAATCATTCCGTCATCGTCAGAATCATAAAAATTGACTCTTACTTTATTAACTTCTTCAAATCCGTCAGCATTTAAAATACCGCCAATAATTTCCCACTGATAATCTTTTTCTAAAATTTTATCTAATACAGGGTCTTCGTTAACTTTTAATACTTTTACTTGGTCCTTAATTACTAGTCCTGTTTCGCTATCGTACTTTTTAATACCTTTATCAACAAAGAATTGAATAAGTTTTTCACTTTCAAATCTATAATCTAGGCCACGATATGTAATTGTATAAGTTTCTCCGTCTGTTTCAAATAGTACAAACCAACTCTTATCAAGTTTTGACCCTGTTGTGTCACCTTGACGTTCTAAACTAAAATCATCTTTGGTATTCAAGTTAGCGTTTACAATAATTTTCCATTGTTTGTTTGCTTGATCGTAACGTATACCAAATGTTTTGTAATTAAAAACTAAATCAACTAACTGCAATTCTAAATCACTTGGAAAGTTTGTTACAATATTAGGAATAATAACACTTGGTATTGCAAGTGAAGGAATATTCTCACTAAACACAATTGGTCCTGTACCATCATCTAAGTTTCCGGCGCCGCCATTCGAACCGTCACCGCTTACTTGAACTGTTTTTGCCCAAATATAATTTAAACTATCTTTTGTTTTTGTACTTGTTAAAGATCCGTCAGTTAAAAAGTATTTTCCAGTAGGTGGAACAAATTTAACTAAACTATCAGCACTAACAAATTTAAAATTGTTTGTAGTGAAAGTTCCAACAGTAATCGGTGATGCATTAGTTGTATTTCTAAAATAACCAGTACTGTTTGTTGACGACTCAGTTGATCTTACCCAATCAATATTAATATCACTTGTTATAATTCTAGGAAAGTTATCATAATAAAATGCTTTTGTAGGTAAACTATTAACAACAGGTTCGATAGTATTTCTAATAACACCTAAAATATCATTTCGTGTTTGAAATGTAAAGTTGAAATCACTATCATACGGATTTTTATAAAGTATTCCGTCATCTGCTATTAAGTTTACAGCACTGTATTTTCCTGTTGGATCTTGTATTTCAAATTGTCTTGAAATTCCAGAACTAACTCTGTTTACTGATTTAACTTTAACAACATTATTACTTGCTGTTAGCGGATATGAATTATAATCTTCACCAGTAATCATTCTATTTTGTGTATAAAAGTTCTGTGGTGCATTTGTTCTAATATCAGCAGTTGTTTCAGTAGCACTTGCATTTGTTAAACTTGCTTCTAAACTTAACTGTATTGTAAGAGTTTGCCCTTGACCTTTTTTATTAAAATACGGAATTTGCAAAATAATGTTTTGCATATCGTTTGGTCTGATAGTATATGTTAAGCCATTTGATGTTCTGTAATATACTCTAAATCTACCTAAAGGTAAATCGCCAAAACTTCCGTCTGCAAAATTTAAACTTATTTGATCAGCATCTCTAGTTGTAACATTATAAAGTGTTCTAATATTTTTGTTTACACTATTATAAATTACATTACTTCCGTAAATTGAATTTAATTTTGTCCATTCAGTTGTAGGTAGACCGTTTCTGTCTAGTTGCCATAACCAAACATCGGAATTATTAATTCCAGGAATATCAATGTTAACTATTTCATTTGGACTAGGATCAGAAACTGTAAACGGAGAACTTTGTAATTGTCCTTGTCTAAAATTAAAGAAAAATCCTGTGTTTGGTGAACTGTTACCACGTTTATCATTTTTATACAACATACCAAGAATTCTTCCTGGCAACGGAGTTTCCTCAACTATTGCTCCATCATCAATTCCGGCACTTACTACTTCGAACTGCATTGATCTTCCAGTAACATTTTTACTGAATGTAAACAAAGGAACATCTGTATTCTGTGTATTAATTTTATATTGCTCTACTGTTGCACCGTCAATAACTTCACTTTGATTTGGTTTTCCAATTACTGTACCACCTTGCAGAGTAGAATTTAAAACAACTTGAAATTGTTCTAACCAATTACTATTTGTGTCATCGTTCCAATTAATAAATGTGTTTTCTAAATTGTTTCCTAAACTGTCTTGTACATTTTCTGTTGTCTGAACTCCAACAACTTTTAATAATCCATTTGATGGAGTATTTCTTGTAGGATTGTATCCAACTAATCTCGCTAAACGTAATACACTATCACGCTTTTCAGCAAGTTCGATAAAATTTTCTCTGGCATTTAAATCAAATCTATATGATAAACTTTGCCCTAGGAAAGAAATCATATCGATTAATGCAAGGTATTCGCTTGATTCAATAAAATCGTTATAATCTTCAGGATAGTTTGCACGTAGATATGCAATCATAGTTCTACGCAACGTTGGGAAATCGTAAGAACTAAAATCAGCATTCGTAAATGCTTTGTAGATTTTGTCCCAATCTTGATTTGCTAAAAGTGAATTTTGTCCATCAGTGCTTGCCATAACAGTATTTATTGTCCTTATTAAGTGCGTAGTTTATTTTTTATCCCAGAGCGTTTGCTTTATCAAATGTAAATTGTAATGCCTCTGATACATCAAATTTATTATAAAATAGTACACATTGTACCTGTAATCCATAATCTCTTTCTACTATTGCTAAACTATCAATATCAACCCTCGGATCTGAATCAATAATCTGCTTTACATCATTTAAAACTGCTTCTTTTACTTGATCAGTAAACGGTTCAAATAATGCGTCCCAAATAATAGTACCAAACTCAGGATTATATATTTTTTCTCCCTTGCGGATGTTAAAATGATTAATAAGGTCTTGCTTAATTAACTCTAAATCATAAGACTGAAACGTTGTTGTTTGAGGATTAACTGTGCTAATTCCTCTATAGACGTTACTTCGTCTACTTTCGTTTCCGATAGTATTAGGATTTGGTTTTATTACAATATCAGTATACTTTGCCATAATGCTATTTACTACTTCTCTCTATCCGTTGCTTGTTTTGAAACAGCAACAATATTTAAATTCTCATGCTGATCATATGGTTCATGTGTGGGTACTCTTTTTAGTATAGATTCAAATGTGCTAGATCTATAATAGTTGTATCCTTCCCATTTGGCAGTTACTTCTTTTTCCCATAATTGTACTACACCTAGATGATCAATAAACCTACTAGCCGCTGGTGCTGACCCGTTAGCAGATATAGTTGGCTTAGGTCCAGGTCCAGGTAGATTAAGATGAACTGCTTCAGTACCGTCTACGTAAACAACTTTGTCTGTTTCAATATTAACATTAGCACCCGAAGTATCGATCGAAATATCGTTGTCTGTTGTAGATATATTAATTTGCCCATTGCCGGCGCCAGTTTTATTTGTTGGCCCTGCAAACTCGGCCCAGTAATCTGTATCACTAGGAATTTTTGCTTCTAGAGAATCAGGATCTTGTGTTCGTTTAAGTGCTTGATAAAACTTTAATTCGTTATCATCGTTAATCCAGGTTGTAGTATATCCTTTACTATACACATCAGATTCTACAAATGTTTCAGTTATTGCTGTTGAACTATTTGCTTTTATGTTTACACTAGTTCCTGCGGTTTGTCTAATACCAAGTGTAGTTGCAAGATCAAAATTACCGCTTTGTATTTTTGTATCAATTCTATTTGCAATACTTAAATTGTTTGTATTCACTTGATAATCGTTTGTATCTAATCGACTGTTTAGTGTTTTTACATCACTATTACCTTTAACCATTATCCTCTGTGAACCATTTACTATCTGTCTATGATGGTTTGATTCTTCTTGAAAATAGTTTGCCGCTTTTAAATTAATATTTCTTTTTGCTTCAACGTTAAAATCTCTATCAGCAAATAAATTAAAATCTCCTCGAGTACGCATACTAATACTATCGTCACAGAATACATCCATCTTACCTTCTGATGATAATTCAATCCAAGCAGTACCTTTTGAATTTGCTATGTAAATTAAATCATCTGTATCATGTAAAAGAATTTGATGTCCGGCTTTGGTTCTTAATCTAACTAAATTATTTTCTCCTACAGAATCACCATCATCCATTACAAATACGTGGCCGCCGGTTTGTGTTACTTTAAGTTTTGCATTTTCTGCACCAACAATTTTTTCCTTACCGGAATATCTGCCGGGTGTATTAATTCCAAACATATGTCCGACTGCATCACGTCTAACACTACTAGTTGTAAGTCCTCTAATATTGTCTGCTAACAGTCCTTGTTCTTTTAATCTATATGCAATATCAGCAACAGGGTGTTTAATTTTATCGTCACCTGTTTGTCCAACAAATGCCTTTTTATTATAATTTCCTACAGGTAATCCATCTGGACCAGGACTTAGATTATTATAAGTGTCATCATCAGTTGCAATATCTGTTTTGGCCGCATAGTCAGGTATCTGGTGATTCATTTCTGGTTCTGCTAATGACCCAATCCATACTGCTTGTTCAATATTTTTATTAATGAATATTACAAGACCTTTTGTTCCTACCTGTGGTGATGGAAACACCATACCATAACTTTGCTGAGTATCTTCATATTTTTGTGGATCGCCGCCAGCATTCTCATAATCCTTTACACTATAGAAAGGTAACATTACCCTACAAGAAATTCTGCTAGAAAGAACATCAGTTAATCCGTCTTCATTTCCCAATAGTATAACACTCAAACTACCATGTTTAGTGTAATCAGCATTGCTCATTACCTTCGCCATATACGGTCCCGGTCCTGAAGACAACTCCGCAATTTTTTCAGATTTTGCATCATTAATCTGGCCGCCTGCTTTTAGTGTTTTATTAAAGATTGCCATATTATTGTCCTATGTCCTGTCTGCCTCTAGGTACACTAGTAACTGTACCTGTTGTGACATCTGTTAAGTTATCTTTTCCTGATTCAATTGCTGTTTGAGCAAGTTCAGGTGTAAAACTTTTAGCATCAAATGTTCCTGAGGCTATTTGTTGTGCTACCTGTTGTGCTTGTGATACACTAGTAAAAACTGATCCGCCTAAAGCAGTTGGATTTAGTCCTAATGCATCTGATGGTATTTCTACTACTGCTTGTTGTGAAATTCCTCCTAATGCACCCGGTCCATGATATGCAAGATTTTTTAAATCTTCTTGTGTCAATTTAAGTTTTGGTTTCTTTTTTCCTTTATCTTGATTTTCTTCACTTGCTGGTGCTTTGGTTTCATCTGCTTGAGAAACATTTTTAGTTACTGATACTGGTCTGTTTTCAACATAATCTTGTTTTTGATTAGGACGTCTAAATGTTTCTAAATCTTGTGTAAACACACCATTATTAAAATTACTTGTTACTCGTATTAATTTGTACAATCCGCTATAAACACTTTCGTCTAACAACATAGTACTTTTACCAGATGCAATTTCTGTTGACGTTGGCAAATCTTCTGCTGTACCAAACCTAAACAAAATATCTCCTTCTCTACTAAATGTATTAACTTCGCCATATTTTGTTTCCACATTTGTAGCATCTAAGACTGCTCTGCTAGTAACACCGCTACTTAAAAGATAGACTGGATCTCCTGCTATTTTAATCTCTGATTGTATTAATGCTTTTTCTCCCGGAGTATTATATAATGCATCGTGTAAAAATTTAGCAGTATCGCTGGCATTATTTGCTGTAGGTGCTGTCGATGTAGCACTAGCAGACTTTGCCGCGGCTTTGCGGCGTTGTGCGCCGACTCTGTTAGATGCAGGATCTACAAGTATCTCTGATAATGGAGGTGGTTTAATTGCTACAGTTTCTTGTGCAACTGTTCCTTGTTCACCTTCTGCTGTTGCTTGTTTTCTATAAAATGCTGTGGCCGCGAATGCATTGTTAAAATCAAGATTAAATTCTAAAACATCTAAATTCTTTCCTGTATAGATATAGTTGTATTCTCTTACGGCTAATTCACGCATTGTATCATAGTTGTATACATCCTGTGGAATAGGTAACGAACTATAATGAACTTTAAAAGGTTGTATAATATAATGAAAATCATATACCTCAGTATTTGTATATGTATCAAACCCTCTAGCGAATGCTATTTTTTCAATCCTGTACCAATTAATATAACCTGTTTGATTATATTCATCTGATGCTTCGTCGTCAAGTTTTGTAGAATATACACTATCAAAAATAATTTTATCTATGTTAGCATCTAGTGACGTACCTTTTTTAAATTGCCAAGAACGATTCCTGCTTTCTCCATAACGCTGATATTTCTCCTCGTAAACTTTACCTTTTTGATCGCTTAATTCTTTTAACTCTGCTTTTGCCTTATCAACTTTAACTTTTGCTTTTTCAACATTTGACAATTCTGTCATATATTCTTCGCGGAGTTTATTAACTTTTTCAATTGCTGTATCAATTGCCGCGTTTTCCGGAGGAGGTGCATTACTTCTTGAGTCTACACCGTCTGTATCAACATCTTGAAAATTTTGGTATGTTAATGTTGCTCGTGTTTGACTAGGATCATCGTTTGCAACTTTTTCACCTTCTAAAATAGTGTCTAGTTGTTTCTTAGGAATTTTAAAATATTTTTCTAATTCTAATTCTATAGAACGTCTTTTGGCGGCCGCCTTCAGACTAACATCACTCATGTTTTTTATTAGTTCATTTACTTCTGTTCTCTTTGCTTCAATTTTTTTGTCTGCTTCCACAACCTTGTCTTGCAATTTAGGTACATGAAAAAATCCAGTGTATGTTTGTTTCTCGCTAGATTGCATCCTTGAATTTGCAATATCGCTTGAGTTGATCAATGTTTTTTCATATTCAGGATAATCTTTTTTATTAACTCCTTCTTCCATTTCAGGTTGTAAGAAAGGAGTAGCAAAGCCTTTCCATGCTTCAAACTGATCGTTTGTTACATTATTAAGCAAAGCGTCAAACATTATAATTTTGCTTTTTCCTGGTGGAGTGCCAACATTACGATTTACCATTGGTCCCATGTCAGGGTCAGACGACATTTGTGTGTTATCGCCTATATCTAAACTGTAACTTTCTGGAAACCAAATCATATATTTGTGAGGTTGAAACGGAAAAACTGCGGCTTTGCCAAACTTAGCCGTTGCCGTTTTGTTTTCTTCAGTAACTGGATTCTCTTTAACTGTTTCTTTGTTTTTTTCTTTTAACTGATCTTGTAATGATTGTTGTACAGTATTCATCTCAACAAACAAATGGGTTAGTATGCTCGAAACTGATGGATTACTTTGCGTTGGTCCATCTAAGTTTTCAGGTAATACTGCATTAAAGGTTTTGCTAACTTCATGATTAACTGCAAAAAATTCAACGTTGTATGTTGATCCTGCTTCATTTACACTCATTCTTGAATTAACAAATCTAATAGGAAAATGTCTTGTTGCTTTTGGTACCCGTTCAGTTTTTAATTTATCTTTTTCAAATTTATGTCCTATAAATTCTAAAGATAATAAAAACGGAGCCTCTAAATAATGCTGGTGTCCAGCAAATTTTGATCCATTGAACAATTCTTCGTAGAACCCGCCGACACTATAAGGTTCAGTAACAGTAAATCTTCCAGTTACTAAATTACTAGTTCCTTGTATTCCTAGGTCCATTACATTTTCTAGTTGTACGTTATCAATAAAAAGATCTTTTCCTTTTTGTGATCCTGTTTTAAAATTACCCGGAGTACTCGGAGCACCGTCAATATCCTTGCCTGAGCCACCAAATGCATCTAACGAATTATCTCTAGCATAACCGCCTGATCGTAATACGATATAACTGTTTGAAGATTCAGAAGACGACTGAAATGCTGAATGATATTTTGAAGCCTTTAATTGATCATTAGTTATTGCTCTTAATGTAAAAATATAATTGAAACTATTATAAGAATGAAGTACGTTAGGATTTCTTCCATTATAGAATTTTTCTATATTATCGGCTTGTGATGCTAAAGATTGTTCTTTAGCAGATGGTGCACTTACTTGTTTTTCGCCGGTGATATTACTATCATCTTTGTTTGCAAATTTTACTGCTTCGGGATTTTCTTTGACATCTTTTTGACGATCTCTATAGGCATCCATAGTTAGGCCCCAACTACACGTCTAATGGTTTCGATATTTGGAATTTTAATCTCAACTCCTGCAACAAAATCAAATATAGGATCTTCTAGTTCGTTTGGATTTCTACTTTTAAATACCCACCAAAGATTTGGATCTTCATACAAATCACTTGCTAGTAAATCTGGTCTATAATTGTATTGTGGTTTTATTAAGTAAGGTACATCACTTACAATTTCTGGTATTTTTCTATAGTCTAAAATATCTAGACCATTTTCAGTTAACTGTGTTGTACCATATAAACTTGAACTTTTATACATTATATCATTCCTTGGAATCTCATATCACCTTTAGCGTAACCTTCCAAAGAAAACGATGCTTGATCCCTTCTTGAAAACGCTGGTAAACATTCAACTGTAAACTCTGCTCTTGTAGGTACTGTAGTTTTAGCACCTTCAGTGGTCGCAACATCAATATAGTCAACATCTTCATTGAGTGTATAGAAGAAGTTTCCAACTACTACTGGCATATCATTAAAATTATATTCACCGTATCCTGATAGTCTTACTACCGGTGGAGGTGCACCTACATTTTGACCGCTACCAAAATGCATCTTAGTAATTGTTCTTAATGCATGTATGCTACCTAAAAGCATTTTTGCTTCACCAACATTTTGACATGTAAATGTTCCTACAATACTTAATGCATCCAGTTGTGAGTTGCGGTATGCTTGAAACTGATAATTACTATGTGTAGGATGAATAGGTTCGTAATTGGCTCTAGTGGTTACAACTATTTGAGGTGTGTAAGGAAACACAACTCCACCAAGACTGCTTAATGCACTTGCTGGTCCTTGTAAGTATTCTGGAGAAATTTTGATTTTAACTCGACTATCTATTAGTGCTAAATGCGTTGACGGTGGAGACTGGTATTGTGCACCACCGCCTGGTGCTAAATCAAGTCCCAAGCGTTCTAAATTCTTTTGGCCAATAATTTTTCCTAACCCTCTTACAGCACCCGGATTTTGGCCGATGCCAGTAGCCTGTGCGGCTCCTTTAGCAAACCTTTCTCCGAAACTTCCTATTTTATCTACGAAACTGTTTGGATTAGTACTCATATATTTTGGCTCCTTTTGTTAACAATATTTATTGCTTTTTTTAACTACGTAGTTTATAATACTTATATTAATCGGAGATTCATATGAAAAGAACGAAATACTTAACAAATAAGGATCTATTAGCGGAAATTCACAAAAGTAAGGCAACTTACTGTAGTTTTGTAGACGACGAAGATGCACAGTATGATATTATACTGCCAAGTTTAGAAAAAGTTAATAGATTAAGCATAGCACAAGCAAAACGCAATCAAGCAGATCGAATAGGTAAAAGACTATACGAAGAAGCAAAGGCGGCCAAGAAAAAAGTTAAACAAGCCGAAGTACTGCCTGATTGGAAAAAAATTGAAAAAACAAACTTAATCTTTAGGATTATGACGTTTGATCATGTTCCGTTAGAGCCAGGACGTAAACGAAAAACAAAAACTGTGGCTGACGAACATACAAAGGTAAATTTTCCACCTTTCCAGCATTGGAAATTTAATGATAAAGATGAATTAATTTGTGTAGGAAAAAGCCACTGGGAAGGTGGTATTCATAACGGGCATTTTAACAAAGGTCATGGACGTATGACTGAGGACTTAGGACGCATGTTTTTAAAACTTGCTGACAGATATGGTACACGTTCAAACTGGCGTGGATATACTTACAATGACGAGATGAGAGCACAGGCTGTTTTACAACTTTCGCAAATTGGTTTACAGTTTGACGAGTCAAAAAGTTTAAATCCGTTTGCTTATTACACTGCGGCTGTTACAAATTCATTTACAAGAGTTTTAAACATTGAAAAGAAAAATCAAAACATTCGAGATGATATCTTGCAAGACAACGGATTAAATCCTTCGTTTACTAGACAGAATCAAGAAGTGTTCAAAGAAGACAAAGAAAAATTGGCAGAATTTTACAAGAACATGATACGCCCAAAGGCAGACTATTAGGTTGACAACAACAACTGTTTCACGTATACTAGTAAAGAACTATAATAGGAAAAGGCATGACAGAACAACTGTTTAAAAAAGCGGCTGTATTTACAGACATTCATTTTGGTTTAAAATCAAATAGTAAAATTCACAATGACGACTGTGAAAGATTTGTTGATTGGTATATCAGTGAAGCAAAATCACAAAATTGTGACGTAGGTATTTTTAGCGGAGATTGGCACCATAACAGAAGTGCCTTAAATCTTACGACTATGGATACTAGTCTAAGGTGTCTAGAAAAATTAGGTAAAGCATTTAAAGAATTTTATTTCTTTCCAGGCAACCATGATTTATATTACAAAGACAAACGAGATATTCATAGTGTGGTTTTTGGAAAACACGTACCCGGAGTAACAGTAGTTACAGAACCCGAAGTAGTAGGAAATGTTGCATTGGTTCCGTGGCTAGTAGGCGAAGAATGGAAAAAAGTTGTTAAAATGAAATGCAAATATATGTTTGGTCATTTTGAACTTCCTCATTTTAAAATGAATGCTATGGTTGAAATGCCTGACACAGGAGAAGTTAAAGCCGCAGACTTTAAAAGTCAAGAATTAGTTTTTAGTGGTCATTTCCATAAACGTCAAGTGCAAAATAATATACATTATATCGGCAATGCCTTTCCGCACAATTATGCCGATGCATGGGACGACGAACGAGGAATGATGATACTAGAGTGGGGTGGTCAACCACAATACGTTGATTGGAAAGATTGCCCTAAGTATCGAACAGTTAAATTATCACAACTATTAGATAACACAGAAAATATTCTTACACCTAGTAACTTGTATCTACGTGTAACATTGGATATCGATATCTCGTACGAAGAGGCTAACTTTATTAAAGAAAACTTTTCTGCACAATATGATGTTAGAGAAATTAGTTTACTACCTAATACAGAAGAAAACGACGAAGCACTAACACTTGAAAGAGGAGAAATAGAGTTTGAAAGTGTTGATCAAATTGTAACTGATCAGATTACAAAGATTCAAAGCGAACAATACAGACCAAATACACTTTTAGATATCTATAGGAATTTATAATGTTTAAAATTAAGACTTTAACAGTTAAAAACTTTATGAGTGTTGGAAATACAACACAAGCAGTAGGTTTTGATAAAAACTTTCTAACACTAGTCCTTGGCGAAAACATGGACCTAGGTGGTGATGATGCAGGATCACGTAACGGTACAGGTAAAACTACAATTATTAATGCGTTAAGTTATGCATTATACGGTGAAGCACTTACTAAAATACGTAAAGAAAATTTAATTAACAAAACTAACGGTAAGGATATGTTAGTTACTGTTGAATTTGAAAAAGAAGGTCGTTCATATAGAATTGAACGTGGAAGAAAAAAGAATGTATTAAAATTTTATATTAATGACGTAGATTCAACTGCTGACGACATTGACGAATCGCAAGGCGATAGTCGTAAAACACAGCAAGATATAGAACGTCTTTTGAACATGAGTCACGGCATGTTCAAACACCTGGTGGCACTTAATACTTACACAGAGCCTTTCCTATCTCTCAGTAATAACGCCCAACGCGAAATTATTGAACAGTTATTAGGTATCACCATTCTATCTGAGAAGGCAGAACATCTCAAGGAGCAACAAAAAGGTATTCGTGACAGTATTACTGAAGAAGATGCTCGTATTAATGGTATCGAAAGTGCAAACAAGGCTGTGCAAGAATCTATTAATGCCCTTGAAATTAAAAGCAAGGCTTGGGACGCCTCTCAGGCAGAAGAAATTTCGCGATTAAGCAAAGCAATTATGCAACTCATTCAAGTTGATATTGATGCTGAGATAGAATCATTTAATAAGTTAAGTGATTGGGAAACAAAAAATACAGAACTTACAAATTTAACAAAAGAAAAAGCAAGTTTAGAAGCATCATTACAACGTGCTGATCGACAACACAAAAAATATGAACAAGAACTAAAAGATATTCAAAGTAAAAAGTGTTTTACATGTGGACAAGATCTACATGATGGTTCACATGAACAATTATTAAAAGAAAAAGAAAATGATGTTAGTGAAAGTCAAACATATATTGACGGAGTTACACTACAACTTAATGACTGCAATACAAAAATTGAAGATATAGGAGAAATAGATAGCAGGCCTAAAACATTTTACGAAACTGCCGAAGAAGCATTTAATCATAGAAATAATCTTGCTACCCTCGAAGACAGAAAAAAAGAAAAAGATGAAGATGTAAATCCTTACACAGAGCAGATGGAAGAACTTAGAAAGACAGCAATAAAAGATGTGTCTTGGGATCATATGAACGAACTACAGAATATAAAAGCACATATGGATTTCTTGTATAAACTACTTACAAGCAAAGATTCCTTTATACGTAAACGTATTATTGATCAAAACTTGGCTGTGCTAAACAAACGTCTAGCATATTACTTAGAAAAAACAGGATTGCCACATCAAGTTAAGTTTTTAAATGATTTAACAGTAGAAATTACAGAACTAGGACGTGACTTAGACTTTGATAACCTTAGTAGAGGTGAACGAAATAGACTTATTTTATCTATGAGTTGGAGTTTCCGTGATGTGTGGGAAAGTTTATACCAAAGCATTAACCTATTGTTTATTGATGAGTTGATTGATAGCGGAATGGATACTGCTGGTGTTGAAAGTTCGATTGGTATTCTTAAAAAGATGGCACGTGAAAGAAACAAAAACATCTATCTAATATCGCACAAGGAAGAATTAAGTGCAAGAGTTAACAACATACTAAAAGTAATAAAAGAAAACGGTTTTACAAGTTATGAAAATGACACAGAGGTAGTCAATGGCTGATAAACCTACAACACACGAAGTGTTGATCCAAGCAATTATGGATTATTATAACACAAATGAACGTTGGGAGGCTAAAGGCTTTGACGAAAACGGAAGAAAACTGCGTTCTATTCTAAGTGATATTAGAAAATTATGCACACAAAGGCGTTATGAAATACAAGACAGGCGTAAAAACTTAAAGGCAAAGAAGAAGGCAATTCAGAATCAAGACACTCAAGATTAGGCACAGGTAAGTATCTGCATGGAGTGGACTTATCAAGGCAAAAAAGTACAAAATCTTCCAGAAGACTGTGAAGGATTTGTATACCTTATTACTAACACTACCAACAATCGCAAATATATAGGCAAAAAACTCGCAAAATTTAAAAAAACACGCCCACCACTCAAAGGCAAGAAAAATAAACGCAGAAGTAAAGTAGAATCAGATTGGAAGGACTATTGGGGTTCCTCGGATCATTTGAATGCGGATGTGCAACAACTAGGCGCGGAAAATTTCACAAGAGAAATACTTTATTATTGCAACAGCAGAGGCTTAATGAGTTACTTAGAGGCTAGAGAACAATTTGAACGCCGTGTGTTAGAGACGGATGAGTATTACAATGGAATTATTAATGTTAGAGTTGGCAGTTCAAAGATTCTCAAAGAAGCACTTCAAAATTTAAAGGCAATATAACAGTACACAAGGTTGGCGGGCCAGTTTATAATACCGCTGAGAAAAAGGTGATGTGATAATCACACTCGTACACGTTGATCGACCACCACTGTGAGGTAAGCCATCAAAAGAATTGGGCCACTGGTTAACGTAGATTGAATACTGTCAGTCGAAAACACTGTGTTTGAAAAAACTCCACGCAACGGAACGAGGCGGGAGGTAGCGTAAGAGGCCGCGAAGCGGCTTGCGGTAGCAAAGCGATTTGTAAAACAGAATTTTACGTGATGTCGACGTAGGTAGGGGAAAGGTTAGAGCCCCACAAACAGGTGTATAAACAAACAACCTACTTCCAAGTCTTGGCTGTGACGAACTCACATGATGTTCAAGATTAGATGGAACCATTTAGTAGGTTCCGTCTGACTGAAACAATCTACATGATGCTAAATTGCTATCGCAATTATCTTTTCATATAAAGAAATAAATGTGTTTGAGCGAAAGCGATAACACAGATGAACGTAGTTCATCTACTAACACACTTTATAATAAGTTATTACCTGATTTTTTTGATAGTTCGATGTTTTGTTTGATTAGATCGTGACAAACTTTGCGTTGACTAGGACTAAGGTTATATGATTCGTCTACGGACACACCGCCACGCATATACCATGTAAGTTCGATTATATCTTTTTCGATTGCTTCGTATTCTTTTTCGTAACGTTTTAGTAAAGCGGTAATTTCGTCAGGCGATTGACATTGTCTTACTTCAAAGCGAAAAAACTTGATTGATTAAACACTAGAGGAAGTTCAAAACTTTCCGGTGCTCCCTGTTCTTGCATCGCGGCTGGCACCGCAACATTTGTTTTTGGTAATTCAAATAGTTTTCGACGTTCTGTTAATGCTGATCTAACAATCTCAAAATCTTTTACAGGTAAACTATTTAAAAACTCTTTAATTGCAATATTATTGTACTCAATGTTTCCGTCTGGCAATTCGATTGCTTTGATTTGATTAGTAACTAGATCAATGTTTGTTTCACTGATAGCATCAAACACCTTAGACATTTCTTGTTTGCGTTCTTCTAGAGGTTTAGTATTATCACGCATCATAGCAATAAATTGATTTGTTTCAAAGTTTTGTTGTTCGTATAAGTTTTGGTCTTTGAATTTTAACGGAGCACTGTGCAATTTTAAATCATTAAACTTGATAATTGGATCCCATACTTTTCCTCTAAAACTGTCAAGAATGTTAACCAAATCAATTTCGACATCTAGTTCTTCATCTTCAACGTTTGGAACTTTAACTGTCATTTTCATTTTTTCGCCATATGTTGCAATACGAATAGCAACTAACACAGCATCTAAATCAATTAATGGAATTTCCCATGGGTCGTCAATCATTGGAATACAGTTTTTAACACAGGCATATATACTCTCACCATTCATAAGTGCGTCTGGTGTACGCATTATTAGTTCGTCTT
>Ga0181379_1000038_pt1 | contig 58464 bp, 100 predicted proteins | sample 2SPOviralmetaG_FD_130115 | JGI IMG/M metagenome (GOLD analysis project Ga0181379, IMG submission 130115) | Marine viral communities from the oligotrophic San Pedro Time Series (SPOT) site, San Pedro Channel, CA, USA - 2 SPOT_SRF_2009-07-10 | ecosystem: Environmental > Aquatic > Marine > Strait... | reverse complement strand
TATATTCATTACTATTGAAACTGAAGGATCTCATTTCCTTCCTACTGATTATCCTATTAATCTTCTGTCAATTTCTCCTAAGTTTTCTAATAGCGTTCCCGTTCTTGGTGTTGCTACCCCTCAGGGAGCGACTACGGACCAAAGGATGATTGACAGACATAATAAATTTAGATTAAATAATGAAGCGATCAAAAAGAGTATTGGTTATCATTCTGACTACCATATTAAGCCTGTCCTTGACAAAGAGCTTTCAATGGTTGGTGAAGTTGAAGATTTTTTAAAAGAATGCGATATACCAGACGATAAAGTTTGGGCAATGCCTGCAGGTGATACCAGAGAGAGTTTAAAAGAGTCTTATCCTGTAGTTATGAACTTTGTTAGAGATAGAGGATGGAGATTTACAGGCCGTGCACATATCATGGCCTTCGATACTGAACGTTGTGTCTAAAGAAGAAGCATTAAAGATATTAGAAGAAGTAAAAGAAAATATAAATATTTGTTGTGCAATCACAATGGAACCAGATGAGGTTTTATATTTATTAGATAAGCTAGAAGATTATATAAATGAAACTACCGATAATTAAACATCTAGTCAAAGCAGATTATATACCAGACTCTTATGAAGAAGCAGTGGATGTATTAATATCTTATTGCGAGGCTAGAGGAGTTAAAGATGAAGAATTAGACGTTATAGGAGAGATTATTTCTAACCTAGAAGGAGCTATAGTTGTGAAAAACGATATTCAAGATAACAGCACACCAGAAAGAGAGGCATTAAATGCTTTTATGAAACGTGTAATAAACGCAGTAAAATAATATGACATTCGAAGAAATTTATTCTGATCAGGATTGTGAAGTGTACCTTAATGGTACTCCGGTTTGGGACTATAAGCTTACAGGAAATCAATTAAAGCTTATTTCTTTTGAAATTGAAGATAAAGGAGACACAGTTACTATCCAAGAGTTAGCAGATTACATTATAGATGAAGAATTAACTTACGAAACAGTAAAGTTAATAAATGAAGAAACAGATCAACCTGTTGTAGATTTTGCTTTTAAGTATAGTGTACTACATTTATCAAATTTAATTTTAGAGTAAAATGGCTGAAAAAGTTTTTATAAGCTGGAATTGGGTTGACCTACAGATACAGTTAATAGCAGATAAAATAGGAGAAGGGAACAAGTATGTAGGCGTTACAGGAATACCTAGAGGAGGACTTATACCAGCAGTTATGTTATCTCATAAGTTAGGAATTAGATATCTACCTTACAGAGAATCTTTCAAACAACTGCCTATATTAATTGTAGACGATATAGCTGACTCCGGACATACGTTAACTGATGTAGGAAGACGAGGATTCGATACAGCTACTCTTTGTGTAAGGTACTCTACTCAATACACCCCTACTTACTACGGGGAAGAGATTACGAGTGATAAATGGTTAGTGTTCCCCTGGGAAGAAAATGATTCAAAACCTATTCAAGATTATTTGGATTATTGAGATTATTTTCATATATTAAATTGTTAATAAGTTATAAATGAGTAAAGATTTTAGAGACGAAATTGAGATCGTCAAACAAGGGCATGCGAATGGAGTAGCGCCTGGATTTCCTTTTACAGAAGAACAGAAGTGGGAAGTAGTAGAAAAAGCAGCAGAAGCTTATGGTAAGTTTTTAGATGCGTTAGGATGCGATTGGAGAAATGATCCTAACTCTGAAGATACTCCTCGTAGAGTTGCTAAAGCATATGTCTTTGATTTATGGAGAGGACGTTACGATTCTATGTCAGAGATTACCGCTTTTCCTTCTGACGGGTATAATGGTATAGTTCAAGAATCGAATATACCTGTAACTTCAATGTGTAGCCATCACCATCAAACTATCGGTGGTAGAGTTTCGATAGCTTATGTGCCTTCTGAGAATGGTAAGGTAGTTGGACTGTCTAAACTTAACCGTATAGTAGAACACTTTGCTCGTAGAGGAGCTATACAAGAGCAGTTAACCGTAGCTATTCATAATGCTATTGATAAAATTTGTGAAGGTAATTTAGGAGTAGCTGTAATGATAGATGCTACTCATAACTGTGTGAGCTGTAGAGGAGTTAAGCATCATGGTGCATCAATGCAGACGGCAAAGCTAACCGGATGCTTCCTAGAAGAAGATGCAGCAAGAGCTGAGTTTTATAAAAATATCGAACTCGCAGCAGTATGCAAGCATTAGAAGAAAGACCGTGGGGTAGTTATGAAGTACTACTTGATACTATATACTGTAAAGTAAAAGAAATTACTGTACAGCCAGGTCAAAGATTATCATATCAGTCTCATAAACATAGAGATGAAACTTGGACTGTAACCCATGGTGTACTTACTGTAATAAGAGAGGGGATAGAACATCAAGTATACCCAGGTGAGTCTATGTTTATACGCTGTGGTAATAAACATCGAGCTTGGAATAAGACTCCTAAAACAGTTCATTTTATTGAAGTACAAACCGGAGACTATTTCGATGAAGAAGATATAACTAGATACGAAGACGATTATGAACGGTAAACAATTAAAATTATTTAGCAAATTAGAAAAAGGAATGGATCCTAGCACTGGTTTAAGTACTGATGTTCCGTTTGTTAATGAAGTAGAAACATTTAATGCCACATTTGGTAAACCTAATAATTATGAGCCAACAATACCTGAAAAGAAAGAATGGCAATTCGTATATGACTTTATACTTGAAGAGCTGGAAGAATATAGACAGGCTTGCGAAGAAGGAAACATCGTGGAAGTTTTGGATGCTTTGTGTGATATTGCTTATGTCTCGTTGGGGAACGGAACTATGTTACATGGCCTTAAGGATAAAATATGGCCAGCCTATCAAGAAGTACAAGCCAGCAATATGTCGAAGTCTTGTAGCACTGAAGAAGAAGCCATGGAGACTGTCACCATCCGCTCTAAAGAACAAGATGAGCCATGTCACTATGAAAAGGTGGCGGAGAGATTTGTAGTATATCGAACTCGTGACCGTAAAGTCATGAAATCGATTAACTATTTTAGACCAGACCTTAAACAGTTTTTTAATGATTAATTTAGAAGAACATAAAATTTATGTTGAAAGCCATAAAATGGATATGGTTCCTTACTCTATAGCAGTACAAGCCGTACAGTCAGCAGTAGAGCAAAGTTTTAACTCAACAGAAGGTAAGCTTGATGAAGCTTTAAATATGATTAAAAAATCACTTTATAATATAGATATAGATGATCAAGATAGCACACGAAGCACCGATTGATATATTCGAAGAAGTACAAAGGTATACTGACTACGATTATGCTTTAGTACATTTGTTAGAACAAAATGGTAGGTATAGAGATACCTTTGAACGTGCTGTTAAAAAAGGCAGAGAGGTTATTTTAGATAATTCTATCTTTGAATTAGAAGAAGCTTTTGATGCTGAGAAGTTCGATCTATGGGTTAAAAGATTAAAACCTACCTGGTATATAGTCCCTGATGCTTTAGAGGATGCTTATAAGACAATCGACCAGATGGAAGATTGGAATAATAAAGGGTATGGGTACGATGCTAGCGGTAAGATAGGAGTAGTACAAGGTCAGACATACGATGAAATAGTAGATTGCTATAATTATATGAATAAAGAAGCAGATGTAGATATGATTGCTATATCTTTCGATTATTCGTATTATTCTAAGTCTTGCCCTCATCCTAACAAGTATGTTAGCTGGATGCTAGGACGTGTTAAGCTACTAGGAGATTTATTGAAAGACGGTGTTATTAATAAAGAAAAGAAGCATCATCTTTTAGGTTGTGGATTACCTCAAGAGTTTAGCTTTTATAAACATTCAGACTATAATTGGATATATTCTTTAGATACTTCTAACCCGGTGGTGCATGGTATTAAAGGAATCGAATATGGTTCGGATGGACTATGGTCTAAAGAATCTCAGAAACTCCATGAACTTATAGAGACAGAGTTAGAACTCGAACAAGAACAAAAGATTTTACATAATATAGAAAGATTCAGATGGCTAACAAATGGATAGTATTCTTCAGTCAAACAGGTACCGAAATAGTTGACATATCGAAGAAGTTAGATAGATGGCCTGATAAGATCATTACTAACCAAAGACCGGAACATTTTCGTAAAATAAATGATGAGTTACTTAAAAGGAATATTATTTACTTACCTAATAAACCAACCGTAGATGATTACGACGCAGTATTAGAAGATAATGCTTTAGTTACTTTGCATGGATGGTTAAGAGTAGTACCTCCTACCATTTGTGATAAGTACTTAATTTATAACGGACATCCAGGTTTGATAACTAAATATCCTGAACTAAAAGGAAAAGACCCTCAAGTAAGAGCTTTTGAAGGAAAGTATCCTACTGCCGGTGCTGTTATACATAAAGTGGTAGCAGGAGTAGATGAAGGTAAGATTATTTTAGAGGAAAAGTTTAACACGTATGGGTTGGATCTTGACGGATTATTTCGTACATTAAGAGATAGAAGTTTGTATATGTGGATTAACTTTTTAAAAATGGTTTTATAAGATATGGATATTGACAAAGAATTTTATTTAGTGAGAAAAAATGAAGGTAATTCATTTCAGAGATTAATGATGTTTTTTTTAGAGCAAAATAAAAAATACGGTGCTGACTTTGGAATAGCAGGCATGTATAACACATTAAATAGGTTTTATGATAACAAGAATTGCATTAGTAGGAGCAAGTAGTACAGGTAAGACTACTGTTTATGAACTACTTAAAAATAAATTACCTAAGTATGAGTATGTAAATGAATCTACTCGTACTGTTGGTAGTTATGGATTTCCTATTAATGAAGAAGGTACTGATGCTACTCAGTTAGCTATTAGTAGTTTTCATTTAGAAGCTTTACTTCAACCTTATAACTTAGTATTAGATAGATGTTATATGGATGTAGTAGTTTATTCTAAGTTCATGGAAAATATAGATGTTAGTACTTATAACTATATAGAAGATACTTGGAATAGAGTTAAGAACGAATATACTCATTATGTATACTTTCCTATTGAATTTGATTCGATAGATGATGGAGTAAGGAGTGTTAATGAAGAATGGAGAAAGAAAATAGATGATGAGTTTAAAGCTGTACTAGAAGGAGTACGTCAACCTTATCTTACTATAACTGGTTCTCCTATGCAAAGAGTAGAACAGATAATGAAATTTATACAATGAAAAAACTAATCTTATTTTTATTACCAGTCTTAAGTTTTGGTCAGGTAATCACAACCGATATATTTACTGTTGAGTATGATCAGCAGAAAGAACAGCCTCTATGGGTTGAATATAAAGTAGAATGTCCTAACGGTCAAGCATCTAGACAGGGTATGGACTTTTGGGTTCCGGAAGGGATTAATACTTCTGATGATGCTGACTATAAGAGTAATGTTTGGGATAAAGGACATTTAGCTCCTGCAGCAGCATTTTCATGTGATAAAGAAACGTTACTTAAAACTTTTTCTTATCTTAACTCTGCCTTACAGCATGAAGGTCTGAATAGAGGTCAGTGGAGTCGATTAGAAGCTTTTGAAAGAGCAGCGGCTAACTTCTTCGGTAAAGAAGTAAAAGTAAGAGTAGATGTTTTATTTGAAGGAGAGTTAGAAGTATTGCCAAGCGGTGCTACTATACCTTCAGGATTCAGAAAAACTATTAGCATTGGTGAAGTAACTCGAGTGTTTGAGTTTCCTAATAGTGATACAAAAGGTACAAATTGGATTGATTATATTAAAGAATAAAAAATGGCAGACGTAAAAAATTATCAAGATGTAGTAGACATTGCATCAAAGCATTTAGGAAAAGTTGGAGGAGATGGGTATAAAGATACATACGCACCTGAACTACTTGTAAAAGTTCCTCGATACTTAAATAGAGAAGGTTATGGTTTAACTGGAGAAGAGTTTAAAGGAGTTGATACATGGAATGCTTATGAAGTATCTGCTATTACTACTAAAGGACAGCCTGTAGCTGGTATGCTTAAGATAGTATGTCCTTCTGATTCTACTCATCACGTAGAGTCTAAATCTATAAAACTATACCTTAACTCTTTTAATATGACCCGTATCGGAGATACAGCAGCAGATTGTATCAAAGGTATCGAAGCTAGAGTAAAAAGAGACTTAGACGAGTTACTTGAAACTGATACTACTATTACTTTTTATTCTAGTATAGAAGAAGCTAACCCTCTTTCTTTTCAAGGATATAAAGATATCTCAGCGATTGCTAATTTAGATGATATAGACTTTACTTCTTTTAAATCTGATGCTTCTCAATTAGAAGGCGGTTACCGACCAGAGCTAGATAATGAGATTCGTTTTAAATCTAATCTACTTCGTTCTAACTGCCGGGTTACTAATCAGCCTGACTGGGGGGATGTATTTATCTATATGAAAGGAGATGATCTTCCAACTCCTGAATCTTTAGCAAAGTATATCGTCAGCCATAGAACTGTTAGTCACTTTCATGAAGAGATATGTGAGATGGTTTATGCTCATTTAACTGAAGCGTTTAAACCAGAACGCTTAATGGTAGCTTGTTTATATACTCGTAGAGGAGGAATTGATATTAATCCTATTCGTGCTACTCATTCATTTCTTATACCTGAGTTCTTTACCAATCCAGATTATACTATTGGTAAAACTTTAAGACAGTAGTATGAAAGAGTTAGTTGAAGATAAAGAACTTATCGCAGAAAGAGTACCGCCGGGTGATAAATGGGAGCTTGTTATTGATAGAGAAAATATCATAGACGGTTTAGTACAGACACTTACTCAATATATGCGTAAAACTAAATTTAAAGGACATTATCGACTCGAACCATTAAACGGAAAACTTTATGCGATTATCCAGAAAGAAATTGATATTAAAGAGCCAGAACCAGAAACATGGGACCTCTACGGAGAGAGTTAAATTTTGGAAGCTTTGGGCTAGAGCTTTAGGAGAGAAAGCAAGCACAAATAATAAAGAGGCAGACAGAGTAGCTCTTATCAGAACAATAATAGTTTTATACGCTATTACAGTAGATACTTTTATATTACTTAACATACTTTTTGGTTGGTATTCTAAATAATTTTTCGTATATTTAAGTATACTAAAACGGTTATAAATGAGTAAAGCAGATAAACACTATCAGGAATGGCCTCTAGAAGAGTGCCGACTTTATTTCGAAAGGTATCTTTCAATGATTAAGAATAAAGATGTTAAAGTTGTTCGTCAACTTATTGCAGATGAATTCGGTAGAACTAGAAGTGCTATTGGGTTTAAGGAAAGAGAGGTTATAGGAGTACTTACTCAAGGAGAAGAAGGAATCTATACTTATGGAGAGAATATGATAAAAGCAACCCAAGAAGCTTTAGAGAAGTCCGGGATGTCAGTTAATAGATTTAGAATGTTATTTGAGTAATATATGCAGTTAGAAAAGAAGTACTATACCGTCCAAGACTCAGAGACGTTAAAACTTATGTTTAAGCACATACAGGAGTCAGAAGTTATTGCTGTCGATACTGAGACTTCTGGTCTTAATCCTAGAAAGGATAAAATAGTAGGATGGTCTATATCTGGGGATGAAGGTATAGGTTTTTATATTCCTACCTTAGTTTGGAACTTTGATAAAGGAGAGTTAGAGAATCAATTTATAGACGGTACTTCTACTAGTACTATCTCAATTAATTTATTAAGAACGTTAAAAGGAAAGAAGCTTGTATTTCATAATGCTTCATTTGACGTTCAGTTTATTAAAAACTTTTACGGTATAGATTTATTACCCGACGTATGGGTAGATACCGGATTACTTGTTCATACTGTATATGAAGAAGGGGCCTTTGGGTTTGGTAATCCATTCGGACTAAAATCGATTGCTATTATGAATCAAGAAGCTCTTGGCCTGAACGTAGAAGAAGCTGCTAACCAGGAGCAAATAGAACTAAAAGAAAGTATAAAGAAAAATGGCGGATCAATTACAAAAGAAAGTTTTGAAATATACAAAGCTGACCTTGATATTCTTAGCAAATATGCTAGTGCTGATACCGATCTTACTTTACGAATCTGTAATTTATATCTTGATAAACTTAGACAGGAAGGTCTCGAAGATTTTTTCTTCGAAGAAGAAGTAATGCCTATCTATCGTGAAGTAACCGTACCTATGGAAGCTTTAGGAGTAGATTTAGATATGGAGCTTCTAGAGAAGGTTCATGATGAGATTGTAGAAGATCAAAAGAAGAACAAAGAGATTGTAATGAAGTCTTTGATTGCTATTCCGGAAGTAAAAGAATGGATAGTAGCAACAGCTCTTACAAACTTTCCAGTATCTCATAAAGGAAACTGGGCACAGAACTTAATTCAAAGATATTCAATACCTTTACCTAAGAGTGAGAAGACCGGTAAGTTTTCTCTTACTCAAAAAAATATAGAAGCTTATGAACCTTCGAATGAAAAAGAAGAAGCAGTTAAGCAGTTCCTGTTAACCGGAGACGAGACCCTCATACCTGAAGTTGAAAGAGCTCGTATTTCTATGTCCATGTGGAAGGAGTCTAATGATGGAGTTTATATTAATATCCAATCTAAGAAGCACCTGGGTGAAATCGTTTTCGGTTATATGGGGATTGAACCTAAAGTAGCAGGTGCTAATACTAAATCTGGTAGAGCAAAGTTTGATATGGATATGGTAAAAGATCTAGCTAAAGAATATCCTTGGGCTGAAAATTTACGTATATACAATAAGCTTTTAAAGATTAAATCTACTTATGTAGATAGATTTAGGGACCGCCATGAGGACGGTAGATACTACTTCTACTTTAAGCAGAACGGTACAGTTTCGGGTAGATATGGTTCAGATGCTCAACAGCTACCTAAGCCTTTAGAAGAAGGAGAAGATGCTCCAGTAATTATGAAGTACGTTAATATAGTACGCGCTTTCTTAACTGCGGGTGAAGGTAGAAAAGTAATCGATGCTGACTACGAATCTTTGGAACCTCATTGCTTTGCTTCTGTATCTGGAGACGAAAATTTAAGAGAGATCTTTAGAAAGGGTTGGGACTTTTACTCTACCGTTGCTATAAAGACTGAAAAGCTAGAAGGAGTCTCAGCAGATAAAAAAGCTGATAATTATCTTAAGAAGTTAGATCCTGTAAAAAGAAATAAAGCTAAAGCTTACTCGTTAGGTATTGCCTACGGTATGGAAGCTTATGCTCTTAAAATGACTTTAGGAGTAGATCAAAAGACTGCGGAAGGATTAATTAAAGGTTACTTAGATGGATTTCCTCAACTAGCTGAATGGAGAGATAGATCTAGACAGAAAGTTAAAGATACTGGTCTTATAAAAAACTATTTAGGTAGAGTTAGACATTTACCTAGAGTAAAAAAAATCTACGATAAGTTTGGCGAACGTATGATGGATTGGAGATTTAGAAAAGAGTTAGAACCTCAGTTCGGTAAAGATCAAGTTCTTAAGGTTTATAGAGATTACCGTAACGGATTAAATAACTGTCTTAACTTTCAACTGCAATCTTTAGCAGCAGCTGTAGTAAACCGAGCAGCTTTGGTTATAAATCGTAAAGCTAAAGAGATGGGTATAGACGCATGTGTTCAAGCTCAAGTTCATGACCAGTTGATAATAAATGTTAGAGAAGATCAAGCAGAAGTATTTGCTCCTGTTGTACAAGAAATCATGGAGAGTACCACGCAGTTACCTGGAGTAACGCTTAAAGCACCTCCTGAAATAGCTGATAACTGGAAAGAAGGACATTAGTATGAAAGTAGAAATATCAAATGGAGAGCTTCTAGATAAGATAACTATTCTAGTATTAAAGCTAAATCGAATAAAAGATAAAGAGAAGCTAGTAAATATTCAAAAAGAGTTTGATACTCTTAATCCTTTAGCTCATGAACTATTCGATAAGTATGATAGCGATTTACAAAATCATTATATTGAATTACTTAGTATTAATGCACGGCTTTGGGATATAGAAGACTGGATTAGAAAATGTGAAAAGGAAAATAGATTCGGCAAAGAGTTTGTTGAACTAGCTCGTTCGGTTTATATCACAAACGATAAAAGATCTGAAGTTAAAAAAATTATAAATACCCTAACTAACTCAGGTTTAGTAGAGGAGAAGTCTTATAATAACTACAGTTAATGAGTAAAAAGAAACCAGACCAGGTTGCTGATAATCCAGGACTATTGCCTTACGGAAGTAATGTAGCAGCACCTTCTATTAATCCGCAAGACATAGCAGTCTGGAAATCTGAAAAGGTAGTAAAGACTAATAGTTACTTTTCTACCCGTTATGAAGAAATAAAAGAAGAGTACCGTAAGCTTATAGAACAGTATGAATGGAATAAGCTAGTGTATGAAAGTGATTTTAGATTCGAACCAGTGAAAGGCAAAACGTACTTTTTATATCAAAAAGATAACGGTAAATTATTTCTTTCTTTGATAGAACCCGAGTATTGGGATCAAATATTTGTAGGAGCTTTTAAATTAGACTCTGAAGATAAATGGGAGAAAGTTGCCTAAAAAAGAAAAATTATATATATTTATAATAAAGAAAGATTGACCCTAGAGCAATTTTTATTTTAGTTTAACCGACGATCTTAGGACGTCACAAATTTAATGATATGAATACATTTTTATACGAACGTACACCGTTCGACATTTTAGTTAGAAATTTTTTCCAAGACGCAAGCAAATTTACTCCGCTTGCAGACACCAAAGTTCCACACCCTGTAGATATTTACACAAGCGAGAAAGGCCTTTTCTTCGAAGTAGCTTGTACAGGAATTTCAAAAAAGGATCTCAAAATCGAGATTCAAGACCAAACCCTTAGAATTAATTACGATAAAGACAATGTTAATCCTTCAGAAGAAAGATTAAATAGTGATTACATTCATAGAGGAATAGCAAAAAGATCTTTTAATTTAGGTTGGAAGATTGACGGTAAGTTTGATTTAAGCAAAGCTAATGCTGAGTTTAATGACGGGCTTTTAAAGATTGCTATACCATTTGCCAAAGGTTCAGAGTTAAAAACTTTGACCATTAAGTAGGTTTTTTTTGTTCTAGGGTTTGTTTTTCTTTTCTTTTTTCTTATATTAATAAAAAACGTTATATATGTCAAAGCAGTTATTACCTTTAAATGATCGGGTTTTGATTAAACCTGTCGATGAAGGAGAGCAGATGTACGGTAATATTGTTATTCCGGACATGGGCAAAGAGAAGCCTGAAATGGGCGAAGTAGTAGCGGTAGGACCAGGCCGTCAAACAGAATTTGGTCAATACATTAGAGTTAACGCAAAGGTAGGAGATGTAGTATTAGTTCCTAAAATTGGTACTTTACGTATTGATTTCGAAGGAGACGAATACTTTATTACTGCCGATAAAGAAATTTTAGCAACAGTAAAAGAAACTGAAGATGAGTAAAAAGATTATTTTTTCTGAAGATGCTCGTCAAGAGCTATTAAACGGAGTAGACAAATTAGCAAATGCAGTTGTATCTACTTTAGGACCTTCCGGTCGAAATGTTATTATCGAACAGACAGCAGGTAATCCAGTATCAACTAAAGACGGTGTAACGGTTGCTAGAAGTATTGAATTAGAAGATACTGTTGAAAATATTGGAGTACAGTTAGTAAAGCAGGTAGCTATTAAGACAGCTGACCAAGCAGGTGACGGTACTACAACATCTACTTTACTAGCAAGAGAGATCTTTACTGAAGCAATTGAAAAGATTGGTAAAGGTTCTAACGTAGTAGATGTAAAAAGAGGGATAGATGAAGCTGTTAACTCAGTTGTATCTTATCTAGAAGAACTAACTAAGGACGTAACGGACGAAGAGCAGCTTAAACAGGTAGCAACGATTTCAGCTAATAACGACCCTGAGGTAGGCGAGTTAATTTCCACTGCCATGGATAAAGTTGGCACCGATGGAGTTGTAACAATTGAAGAGTCAAAGACAGGAGAAACATATCTGGAAACAGTAGAAGGCATGCAGTTTAGCCGAGGTTATAAGTCTCCTTATTTTGTTACTGATAATAACTCTATGCAAGCTGTTCTTCAAGATCCGTTGATATTAATTACAGATAAGCGTTTAAATACCGTAAAAGAGTTATTACCCGTCTTAGAAGCAGTTTCTCAGCAGAGTAAATCATTACTTATCATTGCAGACGATATAGACGGAGAGTCGTTGTCTACCTTAGTAGTTAATAAGATGAGAGGTATCTTACAATGTGCTGCCGTAAAGGCTCCTGAGTTTGGTGATCGAAAGAAAGCTGTATTAGAAGACATTGCAGTACTAACCGGCGGTACAGTTATATCTACTGAGAAGGGTATGAGATTAGATAAATTCGATCCTACCTGGTTAGGTAAAGCTAAGAAAGCAACTGTAGGTAAAGAGTCAACTACTATTATAGATGCTCATGGTGATGAAGAGAGAATTAATCAAAGAGTAGAAGAGATTAAAAATCAGATAGATGAATCATCTTCTCCTTTTGAAAAAGAAGTTCTTCAAGATAGATTAGCTAAATTTATCGGAGGTGTGGCAATCGTTTATGTAGGAGGTCATACTGAAGTTGAAATGAAAGAAAAGAAAGACCGAGTAGATGATGCATTACATGCAACTAAAGCAGCTATCGAAGAAGGTATCTTACCTGGAGGTGGTATTGCTTTATTAAATGCTTCTAAGATGTTAACTGATAGTATCGGTGATATAGACGGTAAAGATGAGCAGACTGGTTATGAAATAGTAATCCAAGCTATTGAAAAACCTTTCTATCAGATCTTACATAATGCCGGCTTTGAGCATGAATTTATCGGAAACTTAGAGCAGTCAATAATTGAGTCAGGTGATAGTTGGGAAGGGTATAATCCTCGAACTCAAAGCCTGGTAAATATGTTTGATGAAGGAATTATAGACCCAACTAAAGTAACTCGACTGGCATTAGAAAATGCAGCTTCTGTAGCAGGTACTATGTTACTTACTGAAGCAGTTGTTTCTAATATAAAAGACGATAAGCAGACTCCTGAGATAGATCCTTCAATGTTTATGTAATGTCTGATGTTATAGTAAGAGAATATAAAAATGAATACGGTCTAATAGATAAATGGACGTATAAAGGAAACAGGTTAATTAAAACTGAATTTAGTTACCCTAAATTAAAAACCAGTAATAAAAAGAAAACTATGAGTGTTAAACAAGAATTATTCCAGCAAATAGATGCTTTGTATGAAGATTTTAAATCAGAGCATAATGGTACAACTAAAGCTTCTCAAACACGTGCCCGTAAGGCAATCGGTGATTTGAAAAAGCTTGTAACAGAGTACCGCAAGGCGAGTGTAGCAGAGTCAAAATAAAGATATTTATATTTGACCCGTGTGGACTGGGTTATATAATATAGTCGCGGGTGGAGAGAACGCACCCGGATCAAACGTTACATTGTGTTTAATTTTAAACTTAAGCATTATGGACGAGCAAATATTATCAGCCTTAGAGCCTAACCAAGGACATGCAGCAGCGATGGAAGTAAAGTAGGGGGCGTTTTTCCCTTACCGACGAAGTCGCCACGCGCAAATTCAACAAGCCCTTCCCTAACCGGAGGGGTTTTTTATTAGCCATATAGCAAATAACCGCATTTTTTGTTTGTATTTATAATAAAAGTTCGTATATTAAAGTATGGAATTTATCTATTATGAAGAAGGATGGAACGATAGGAGCGGGCAGGTACAGCCGGGGGGAGCTATCCCAACTGGCTCGTCGTCGTATGATCCAAAAAGATCATGGTGATAAGTCAAAATATGGACGTAAAGTAAAACATAAAAGAGGTTATGAGTCTGAGAGAGACAGTTAAAGAGTGGATAAAGAGTGGGGAGGATACTAAGCCTTCTAATCCTCTTTGTTCAAAAAGATTGGTTATAAAAAACCTGAATCAGATTAGACAACTATTAGAAGAAGATTCTCCTTATATTGCTAAAGAGAGAATAAAGTGGTTGATATCTGATATTGAAAGAGGTAACTTAGATGCAGGCAAGCTGTGAGTATGAATAGAAATTTAGAACTTCCTTTTAACCCTAAACTATCTAAGCAGTGGATACTAAAGAGGCTTGGAGACCGTTACTTTAAAAAACCTTACGATAGGTTTATGTGGTGGAGAAGTTATACTCCTAGAAACAAACCTTTGACTAATCGGCATCTACTCAGAGATAGAATAGCTAATGGAGACTTTGAGGTAGGGCCTTACCTCCTAGAAGTAGAACTTGTACTTCATACTATGAACGAAAAATATTTAGATGCTATTACTACCAGAGGAGAAGTTGATTGGAGTTTATGGCATGCTAATACTTCTATTGATAGAGCTAGAAAAAAACGATTACTAGAAGATCATGAGAAAGAAGAATTTAGAAAACTTACTGAACTTAAACAATCATTCCTACTAGAGTTTAGAATGACCGATGAACAGTATGAGAAAGAAATACTGAGAGGTTCTAATGATACTTTAGACTTCTATTTTAAGATGGAAGAAAAATATGGGAAATGGTCTATTAAACCTAAGCTTAAAGCTAGAAAGTAGCATATTTATATATGTATATATTTAATAATTATTAATTTACAATTCATGGATACAATTTTAGTTATCATTGGTTTGCTTTTAATCGGAGCAGCCATTACGATTTACTTTGTCAAGACTGGTAAAGTAAAAGACAGCGATGGAGATTTAATTCCTGATGCTGTAGAAGATGCAGTCGAAGATGCGAAAGAGACTGTTAAAGAAGTTAAACGTAGAGCCAAGCGAGTTAAAGAGGAGATCGAAGATGTTGTTGATGCTGCTAAAGAAGTAGCTAAACAAGCTGGTGATGTAGCTGCCGCTGCAAAAGGTAAAACTCGTAGAGGAAGAAAGCCTAAGGCTAAAAAATAATGCAGCCTAAAGTAAATGTTTCACTGGATCAAACGAAAGCTGTTTTATGTGAAGAATGTGGAAGCACTTTCTTCGAAGAGGGAGTCCATCTCCGTCAAGCATCAGGGCTCCTTACAGGGACAGGTCAAACAACCTACATCCCAATTCCAATCTTCGCATGTAAAAAATGCGGACACGTCAATTCTGAATTCTTACCAAAAGAGGTTAAAGACCTTGGGACGTAATATATACTCAGGAATACAAGGACAAATTTACGATTAATGTAATGAAAGAGGGAGCTATTCAGTTCCCTTCTTTTTTTCCTATTTATAATATGGAATTCCTTAAATCCGTCGGACAGTTATATATTGTCTAACCCTTAAATTTTTATTATGGATTTATTGAATAAGGTTGGCCTATGGGTCAACAAAATAACAGAAGTAGGTATAAGCGTAATTGCCCTTGGAATAGTTTTCGAGGTACTGTTCAAAGGCGTTGCAATTCCATTCTGGCCAAACATTTCAGTAGTTGAAAACGTTATGGGAATCTTAGGATCCCTGTCTGCTGAAGGTCTTTTAGGACTCGTTGGTGCATTTGTATTATACCACATTCTGAAGAGGTAAAAAGTTTTTTTATTTTTTTAAAGGAGGCCTTCGGGCCTCTTTTTTTTGTACTATTTATAATAAAGAGCTGCTGCAACAGCCGGTTACCTTCCTAAAAGTTTTACTCTATTTTTTTATCTAAACGTTTTAAATCGTTGTTTAACATAAATGATTGGAATGAGATTAATATATCTTATTGCTCTATTAATGAGCGTAAATCTTTATAGCCAACAAACTATAAAGATAGAACAAGTTGCAAACAATATCGTTATGGGACCATTTGCCGGTAACCGTGACCTGGCTTTTGGTGTTCAAAATATACTAGAAGAAATAATCCAAGACAGAGACTACTACTTATCAGAAGATGCTTCTAAGAGCATTAAGGTAGAACTATTATATTTTGATGTAAAGCAAAACAGTATGCAGTTAGGAGTGTATGGCCGTAAAGCTGACATTACTCAAATAGTTGCTGGTGCAAGATTAGTAGTAGACGGTAAAGTAGTAAAAGAAGTAACTGCAAAAGGAACTTCTAAGTCTATTTCTACCGCTACATTAATAATAGATAAAGGAGGAAAATTCTCACAAGCCGGTGTATCCTCAGCACTCAAAAAAGTTTGTGAACAACTTATAGATAAATTAAAATTATAATGAAAAAAACATTACTCTTTTTATTAGTACCTTTTATCCTTCTTTCACAGCAAGGATATTTAAGTCATAGTTATATAGATGGAGACGCTAACGGATTCGTCGTTGGCCAAGAAATCACTGTTAAGTTTGAAGGTATACAAGGAAGCGGAATGACTCCTGATAGAGTTCATTTTGATTTTGAATGGAACAATAAACTTTTACAATATGTTTCACATACCTTTAATCCAACATCAGGTTTACCATCTGATGCTCAAACGTCTTGGGATATGTGGAATGGGTATAGATTTAATCCTATCAATTTTTATGCTGGTGTAGCAATAGCAGAATCAGATTTAGACACTCAGTATGAACAAGGATGGCTAAATGCAGGAGATGGTTCTTATACTTCAGTGGCTGATTGGTCAGTAGGGAGAGTAATTATACAGTCTGCTTCAGATTTACCTTTATCTACAGAATGGATATATGTTAAATTTAGAATTAAAGATAGACAAGGTACAGGGTACTCTAACTACAATAACGTTACCGATCTTAACTATGCTAACTTTGAAGACATAAGCGCAAGCTCAGGACTACTAGATGTAAATGCAGGTACAGAAAGTATTTCATTAGCTAATGTTAGCGGGGTTAATGCCGGTAGTGTTACTATAAATCTTAACTCAACTGCCAAAGCTCAGTACGCTACTGATTTTACTTATGCAATTTATGCTGCTAATGGTACAAATGGAAAGACCGGCCAGCCTATTGAATCAGGCAACTTTGATGCAAACGGTCAAGTAATTACTACTAACTTAATTGTAGATGAAAAGTATTATGTAGAAATAAAAGTAAGCGATCAAGCAACGTGGTTAGATGACGCATTAACAATCTCAGATGCTTTTATTATATTTAAACAAGCTAATTCATCTGGAGCTGGCGGTCCAGGAGATACTGGCAACCAAAATACATTTGATTACCCTATTCAATACCTTTTAGGTGAATTAGATAATACAGGTAACATTACTCCTACTGATGCATATCAAGCCTTAGGTCACGTACAAGGAGTAGAAGGATTAAGCCAATGGTTTACATCTATTACTAACGGATCAAAAAACGTATGGGGTAGAATAGAACAGTTAGGAGTGTCTACTAACGACTATTACTTTGGTCAGAAGTATATTGTTGAACCTACCGATAGTGTTAAGTCGTTTGACTTCGGTCATGCTTTAATCGGAGATGTAGATTTTTCTCATGGATATGTTCCTACAGCAGGAGCTACTACTGCTAATCAAGCACAAGCATTTAGTATGACAGCTATGGCTTTAAAAGAAGCAGTTGAATCTAACTTAGATGTAAAATCTGAATTAGTAGATGGTAAAGTACATTTCTCTATCGATTTACAAGAAGAAGGAGTAGTAGGTACTCAGTTCAATATTAAGTATGATGAAACTATTCTAACTTTGGAGAACGTCATTTTCGATACAGGTAACACAATGGCTAATTTTGCTAACCACAAACAAAGTTTAGCTAAAGTAAATATTGGATCATTAGATCAAAATGGTAATGTAAGTATAAAGCAAGGTACTGCTTATAAGTTAGTATTTACTGCAAACGAAACATTACAGAACACCTCAGGGTTAATTACTTTTAAATTAACTGAAGGAATTAAAGCTGACGGACAAAAAGTTAAATTTATAATTAAGTAAAAATGAAAAAAGTATTATCATTATTAGCATTAATTTTAATTCTAGGATGTGCTCAAGACGAAGAGTTCATCGTACTAGATGAAAACCAAGAAGTACCAGAAGCTTTATTTATACAAGACCTGGTAGGAGTAAAATTAGCTAGTGCTATCGTATCAGATAGAGTTGCTATGAATGTTAAATTACCTTCCAACGGAGTTTACAGAGTAAAGATTAGACATAGTATGACTAATGAGTTGATTTCTCAAGAAAAACTTACAGGTAAAGAAGGAGACAATATTTTAAAAGTGTATGTGAATACTTTAGAAAAAAGTTCTTATAAGTTAGAATTGACTAAAGAAGATCATACCACTATAGGAATAACAGTATTTTCTAAATTTTAAGCTATGAGTGAAGAGCAAGGAGGATTTTTCGGACAAATAAAAAATCAGATTATAACAACTGTTGGGCTTATTATTACAGCAGCAGGAGGATTAGTAGTAACAAACATGGAAGCTATTTTTGGAGTAGGAGAAGACGCTGACCAGCCAATGATGGAACAAACCATTAATCTACCAGAAGCCTCTACCGATACTATTGTAATTACTAAAAAGATAGAAGTAGTTCCAACGCCAGCACCGGAACCAGAAAAAACTGAAACTGAAAAAAGAAAAGAAGACTTCGACTGGTAAAAAAGAGAAGACCCGGCTGCAACCAGGTCTTCTTAATCCCAGATCGATTTTAATTAAATGTGAAGTGTGTAACAATTAAAATGACAACCATGAATTATATATTACAATCTAAGAATAAAAATTCTTTTATCCAACTTTTAGAAGGAATTTTAAACTTTTACAGATTCGAATCCAAAACTTTATCTGGAAAATTAATGGAGGTTAGTTTCAAAACGTTATCTACATTCCTATTTGTACTTGCTGCATCAGGAATATTGAAATTAGTTTTTGAGCTAATAACCAATCCATCATTGTTCAGTACAGCAAGCTTTGGTGTATTCGATCATCTGTACTAATGAAACAACTTATCGTATTTTTACTTGGACTGAATGTAGCATTCGGCCAGGTACTAGGTAAAACAACTACAGAAGATTATACTGCTGGTTTTGAATCTAGAGAATCTATTTGGTCTGTACCAGAGTATGATGGTGATCCGGTAAGTGTTGCCCTCCTTAATATAGGTGTAAGCGATGAAGTATTATCTCAATATCCTGAATTAGGAGACTACCGTGTAGGATTAGGTCTTACTAATATAACCGTAGCTTTCTTAGACGAGACATTCAGATTTGAATTCGTAGAAACAAAAGACGAAATCAAAAACAGAATGATTACTCAGTATAAAGCTTCTCAAAAAGGATTTACTGCAAATCAAATCGATATTAAAGGCAAGGTAATGCTTGCTAAATACTTCTGTTATATAGAGGTATACGATTTTTCTATCTCTGAAGATGAATCTATTAGCTTGAAAGATGGTATCAAAAGCAACTTAGTTACTAGATTAGGTCTCCAAGTAAAGATGGTAGATGCGGAAACAGGACTTTATATGACTGGCTCAGGATTAGGTAAAGCAACTACTACCAGAGAGATGACTTTACTTAACGATGAAAATCTAGAAGAGATAAAATTCAATCAATCATCTATTGGTACTACAACTAAGAAAGCTTTAGAGACAGGAGTAGCTAAAGTAGTTAAAAGAATGATACGTAAAAAGATCTTTGATCATTAATGTGCGGAAGTTACTTTACATATTAACATTTTTATTTACTACTACTGCTTTAGGGCAGACCCAAACTGTTACGCAATTCTTTACCGACAGGTGTACTAATGAAGTTAAGACCGTTACAGCTAACTTTGTAAACGGATCAGCAACAGTAGCTTTTTATAATAGAGTTAAAACTTTTACCTGGGCTGAATACACTAACGGTACATTAGAAGCATGGTTAAACGAAACTTACCTATGGTGGGAGAACTTAAGCCCATGTTCAACTAATACAGCTACAAATCAATCAACACAGCAAACAACTTCAAACGCAACTTCAAACGCAACTAATGCAGCATCTAATGCTACATCAAGTGCAACAGGAAGTACAGGTACTACCGGTGCAGCAGGTACTGGATCGACCAGTACAGGTTCAACTAATACTAATACAAATGGAAATACAGGATCAGGATCAGCTTCGTCAGGAAGTGGATCAAGTAGTTCAAGCTCAGGAAGCTCTTCTGGATCGAGCAGTTCAGGAAGCTCAGGAGGTGACAGCGGAGGATCAAGTTCAAGTGGTGGAGATAGCACAGGAGGGGATTCATCGAATAATACTGGAAATGATAAATCTGGAGGAAACGATTCCGGAAACGACTCAGGAGGAGACTCTTCTGGCGGTAGCGACTCAGGAGGAGGTGACGATCAAAGTGGGTCTGATAACTCGGGTGATGACAATACTTCGTCAGATCCGGATAACTCTTCTGGGGATGGAGATAGCAGCGATGGTGATTCGTCAGGAGAATCCGATAACGATTCAGCAGGCGAAAGCGAGGAAGGGACGGATGATTCGTCAAATGAAGATAGCTCGGACGAAAGCACTGACGAAAGCTCTGAGGAAAGCTCTGAAGAAGAAAGCTCAGAAGAAGTAGAAGAGGAATCATCTGAGGAGGAATCTAGTGAAGAAGAATCTAGCGAGGAAGAAAAAGAAGAAGAGTCTACTGAAGAAGAAAAAGAGGAAGAACAAGAAGAAGAAAGTGAGGAGGAGGAATCAGAAGAAGAGAGCGAAGAAGAAGACCAAGAAGAGGAAGAGAAAAAAGAACAGCAAAAAAAGCGTAACCCTATAAATGTTTCAGCTAACTTACTTACTCAATCAGCTATAGATGGTACTATATCTAATGCAGCTAGTTTTGGTTTATCACAATCTTCTCTAACCGGTACTACAACTTATTCAGCTAATTTGATGGTATGGGATAACCTTAACCAATTCAGCTTAGGAACATCTAAATCAGATGTTTACTTTAATTATGATAATGAACAAAAATTATATTTAAGAAACCCTGATACAGGAAAGAGAGATTTGTATTACGGTTCATATTACACTAGAGGAAGTATAATGATGATACAATCAGTTAGTGCTAACTTTATGTATATTTACGGAACTAAGGTAGCTTCATTTGGTTTATCGAATGTTTATTTAGGTCAGAAAGAAAACTTTTGGAAAGGATTTGTAGGAGGATTTGCACTATCAGGTACCTTTATTAATATCGATGACACAGTTATGGTTATGCCTTCAGGTGTTTTATTTGGTACTAAACCTTTTCCTACCAAGAGAGTTACTATATCACCTATGTTAGCTTTAGCTTTTAATCCAGTTTCGTATAGCTTTGATATTAAGAAACCAGGTGATGGTGAGTTTGCTTTTAATGAACATGTAACTTATATAGTAGGATCTAACTTTGATGTTAACTTAACTCAAAGGTTTAAGTTCAATATCGGGGGGAATGTAATAGGAACTACTCTACCAGGCATTCCTTTAACTTGGTCTGCTACAATTGGTTCTAAGTTCCAGTTTTAAAAACTATTTATATTAAATAACGTTTCATTTAAAAGTTGCATATGTTTAACTATATAAAACGCAATTGTATGGCTTTTGCAGACATTTTTAAAGACAAGAACGATTTTAACGAAAAGACTATCGTAGGCTTTTTATCATTTGCTATGATGACTATATTTGCTTTTGCAGATATATTTACTGGTCTATTCGGAAAAGATTTAGTAATTCAAGAATTTATCTATAACTCTTTTGTTATTATTACTTTAGGATCATTTGGTATCGCTGAAGCTGGTAACATATTTGGTAAAAAATCGGAATAATTATGAAATTTGAAGTATTAAGGTTTAGCTCTCAAAATGATTCTACTTTAGGATTACTTTTTGATGTAACAGACGGAAGAAAATTTTTATGCTTTACTATAGAAGATGAAGCTAGAGAAACTAAAGTACAAGGAGAAACTAGAATCCCAGCAGGTACTTACAAACTAAAACTTCGTAAAGAAGGTGGATTCCATGGAAGGTATGTAAAGAAGTATGGTGCTATGCATAAAGGTATGATACACGTTCAGGACGTACCTGGATTTAAGTATATACTATGGCATACTGGTAATACAGATGAGCATACTGAAGGATGTTTACTTTTTGGAGATACATCTCAGCAAAATATATCTAAAGAAGGATTTATAGGAGCCTCGGTTGCTGCTTATAAAAGAGTTTACCCAGCGATAGCTGAAGCTATAGATAAAGGAGAAGATTGCCAAGTAACTTATATAGACTACGATAGCGGTATTTTACACGGATAGTTGGTAGTTTAAAATTTATTTCTTAAATTATAGTTATGGGAAAAAACCTTAGAGGATATCTTGCATTTGCAATAGTAGGTGGATTTGTAGCTTATACTATATTTGGTAAGTCAGGTATAGATGTAGACGTACAAGCATTTCAAATGCAGATCAATTTACTTGAACAAAAGATTGATTCTATACAAACTGAGAATACTTTGCTTGTAAAAGAAGCAGACTCTCTTGAGTCTAAAATCACTCAGTACGACATTAAAATAGGAAAATTAAACAGTGAGATAGATGCTATTAAAGAAGAAACTCAACAAAGGATTGATTCTGTCGACTTTTTTGGTGATGATGAGCTTGAAAAGTTTTTCGCAAATCGCTACAGACAGTACTTCAATACAGTTAACTAAACCTGTAGCAAAGCTTGTTATTAAAGATTTGATGAAAGGAGACGGTATGGCTGTAGAGTTACAGACTATCCAAGAAATATTATCATCAACAAATGAAAAGCTTGCTACTCAAACTGAACTAGTAACTAATCTTAACCTACAGATTACTAATTTAGAAAGTATACTTAGCACTAAAGACGAACAAATAAATACTTCTCAAGAACTATCCAAAGAGTTAGAAGAAGCTTTACGCAAAGAAAAGCGTTTAGGTAGACTGTATAAACTAGGCTCTACAGTTGGATTAGCAGCAGTTGCTTTATTACTTGTACAATGATGAAACGTATTCAAAGGAACTTATTTCCTTTTATAATAGCATTTTCCGCCCTGTCGGTATCTGCTTCGGCCGCTTTCTATTCTGTTAGCGGTCTTAGCAAACTCTTTGCTGGAGCTACTTTTGAGGTTATAATTATGGCCGGATCATTAGAAGTAGCCAAGTTAGTCATAGCATCTCTACTTTACCAGTATTGGGATACTATTAATAAGCTTCTTAGAACGTATCTTGCTATCGCTGCCGTAGTATTAGTATTAATTACTAGTATGGGTATATACGGATTTTTATCAGCAGCTTATCAAGAGACTTACAATAAGTTATCTATAGTAGAAAATGAGAAATCTTTTATAAATCAAAAAATTGATTTCTATCAAAACGATGTAATAAGATATGATGAAGAACTTAAAAGGATTGCTAGTAATATTTCTATTCTTAGCAATGCCAAAGCTCAGTCGATCCAGGTACGAGACACCACGGTTTCTGGGGGCGTTAGACAAACCATCTCTACTTCCGAGCTTAGACTTGCTCAGTCACGTATCAAGACTGAAGAAGAGAATAGGAAGGATGTTCAAGCAAGAAGAGAGATAGCAGCTGATAGCTTGCAAAAATTTCAACTACAAGTACTGGAATTAGATAATAATACTGAAGTAGCCGGAGAGTTAGGACCGTTACAGTATCTTTCAGGTCTTACCGGAGTATCAATGGATAGAATTATTAACTGGTTAATTTTAATTATAATATTTGTTTTTGATCCTCTAGCAATATCTTTAGTTATAGCAGCTAACTTTGCCTTTGATAAAGCTCGTCCTAAAAAAAATCTATACGGAGAAGAAGAATGGGATGAGGATCATGCTTTGGATCAAGTACTGAATGAAATAGTAGATGAAAAGACAACATACAGTAATGTTGATGCAATTAAAGATATTGAAGTTAGAGATGCTGAGGAGGTAAAACCGCCAAAGGTAAGTAAAGAGAAAAAAGAAGTAAAGAAAGAAGAAGAGAAACCAACCCCACCCGATAGAGTAAAAACAGGAGTACCTTTTAAAGTTTTAGATCAAACATCTTATCAGATTAAAGTTCAAGAACAAGATGGGACTATTAAATGGGTTAATAAAAAAGGAGTAAAAGATACAAAAAAGTATTTGTAGATTACAAATTTTTTTCTTATATTATTTAAAAATAGTTTATGGACAATAAGTTATATAGTATGTTAAAGAGTTCTGCTGAAGCAGATAAAGCTAAAGCATTACTCTCTTTAGAGCTGCTAGGTAATAAAGCAGTAGGTATCGGAGATCATTCAACAGAAGATTTTTATAGGAACGCAGAAGAAGCATTACAAGTTTTAGTTGATGCTGATGATAGATTAAAAGCTTTGAATAAGTATTTTACATCTGCTGCAAAAGAGCTTATAAATGAAAATACTTCTGTAGCATGAGTGATAGAGAGATAATGAACGCTAAACATCCTCCTTCAGCAAGAGAGATCCTTAAAAAAGAATACCCTACAATCTATAACGGCTATCAATCTATAGTAGATGAACAGTTTGAGTTGTTTGCTAGAAAGCATCTAGACTATGGTATGCATAATGTAAGTGCAGGTACTAACTTAGAAAACTCAGATGAAGTAGAGTTTGCAATGACCGGCCTATGGTATAGACTTTCAGATAAGATTAACAGATGGAAGAATATGATTATATCTGGTCGTAAAGCTCAAAACGAAACACTAATAGATACTTTTCAAGACGTAACTAACTACGGGATTATTGCTCAGTTAGTTAAGAGAGGTATGTGGAAAAACGATTAGATGCCAGCAAAAAAGATTTACCCCGATAGGGTTAAGAAGAAAGCGAACCCTCTAGTAAAGGAGGTTTGGGAAAGTAAATTGAAACAATCACCAAAGAGTAATAAACATATATCTTACTCTCAGTTATCTACATTTGCTAATTGTCAGAAACAATGGCACCTAACCTACGTTAAAAAGTTAGCACCGTATCAATCTTCTATTCATGCTGTATTCGGAACAGCAATGCATGAAACTATTCAGACTTGGTTAGAAACTCTTTATCACGATAAGGTAAAGACAGCTAATGAAATGAATTTAGATTCATTACTATATGATAATATGGTAAAAGCTTATAAAGCACAACGTGCTATGAATAGTCATGAGAAGTTTTCAAGTGCTGAAGAAATGAATATGTTCTGGTTAGACGGTAAACATATTCTTAAGTTTCTTAAAAAGAAAAGAGCAGGCTACTTTGGTACTAAGGGAGTACATTTGGCTGGGGTAGAGACGCTCTTATACCAGGAGTTACGCCCTGGCGTTATGTTTAAAGGCTTTGTTGATCTAATCTTCTATGATGAAAGAGACGATACCTGGACAATAATGGATATCAAAACCTCTACTTCTGGATGGAACTCTTTAGCTAAAAAAGATAGCAAAAGAATATCTCAGATACTTTTATATAAGGAGTTCTTCAGTAAGCAGTTTAATATTCCTATAGAAAAGATAAACGTAGAGTACTTTATAGTTAAAAGAAGAGTTCCTAAAAATGCTGAGTATGCTTCTATGCAAAGAAGAGTTCAGCAATTTAGACCAACAGCTGGTCCTAGAAAAGTAAAACAGGCAGTAGAGTTAATGCAACACTTTGTTAAAGAAGCTGTAAGTCAAGATGGACAGTATATAGAAAAAGAGTATCCTACATCACCTTCTAAAGATAGCTGCAGGTTTTGTGCGTTCAAAGAATTACGAATATGCCCTGATGCTGTTTTGTAACTCTAGCCTATTTATATATACATATATATTAGTAAAAAAAAGTTATGTCAAATAAAGATAGAAAACTCACATCGGTTCGTATAGATGCCGATCTCTTCCAAGAGTTTAAGTTACAGTGCATGCATGATAATTTTTCCTTTCAAAAACTTGCCTCCCGTGCAATTTTTTTGTATCTTACTGATAAAGGATTCAAGCAACGCATACACAAGCAAAATACAATCAAGTTAAAATAGTTACATGAAAGATAAGTTTCGTTATTTAAAGCAAGAGGATAGAAAAAAGATCTTGTTACTGTGTGATGATATTCGGATGCATTCCGGTATCGGTACGATGGGTAAAGAAATAGTTTTAGGAACAGCTCATCATTTTAATTGGGTTAACCTCGGAGGAGCTATTAATCATCCTCAGAAAGGACAAATGTTAGATCTTTCAGAAGAGGTTAACAAACAGACAAACATCGATGATGCTTATGTTAAAGTTGTACCTAACAATGGATATGGAGATGCTAAGACAGTAAGAGAGTTGATTCGAATGGAGAAACCTGATGCTATTTTAATCTTTACTGATCCTAGGTACTGGACTTGGTTGTTTGAAATGGAAAGAGAAATAAGAAGTGAGACGCCTATATTCTATTTGAATATATGGGATGACTATCCTGCTCCTCTTTACAATAGAGATTATTACGATTCATGTGATGTATTAATGGCTATTTCTAAACAGACTAAAAATATCAATAAATTAGTATTAGGGGATAAAGCTAAAGATAAAATTATAGAGTATGTACCTCATGGCATAAATACTAATCACTTTTTTCCTATCAAGTCCGATCATGAAGACTATGATAAGCTTTTAGAGTTTAAAAAGAAAGTACTACAGGGTAACGAATATGATTTTGTAGTATTTTATAACTCTCGTAATATTAGACGTAAAAGTACTGCCGATTCAATTCTAGCCTTTAGACAGTTTTGTGATTTGGTAGGAAAAGAAAAAGCCAAAAAGTGTGCTTTTATTTTACATACAACAGCTGTCGATCCTAACGGAACTGATTTATATAAAGTAAGAGAAGCTTTCTGTGATCCGGAGTATGTAAACGTATACTTTTCAACAGATAGATTAGAGACAGCACAGCTTAACTTACTATATAACATATCAGATTTAACAATACAGCTATCTTCTAATGAAGGATGGGGGTTAGCATTAACTGAATCTCTTTTGACAGGTACAATGATATCGGCAAACGTTACAGGTGGTATGCAAGATCAAATGAGATTTGTAGACGAAAAAGGTAAGTGGATTGACTTTGACGGAGACTTTCCTTCCAACCATAGAAAGACATATACCGAGTGCGGTGAATGGACTGAACCAGTCTTTCCTTCTAACATATCAGTACAAGGTTCACCTCCTACACCTTACATCTTCGATGATAGATGCTCTGCAGAAGATGCAGCACAAGCTTTACTTAAAGTATATAACTACGGTAAAGAAGAAAGAGAGCGTAGAGGAGACGAAGGACGTAAATGGGCTACAGGAGATGAAGCTAAATTTACAGCCGAGCATATGTCTAACTCAGTTATAGAGATATTAGATAGAGGTTTTGATAGCTTTGTTCCTAGACAAGCGTATGAGTTTTTTACAATTAAAGAACGTCCAAGAAATATAGTAACACATAAAATAACAGGGTACTAAGATGAGTAAACCAACAGTTGTAGTTTCATGTCCTGCTGATACATATAGCGGGTACGGAGGAAGAGCAAGAGATTTCGTACAAGGATTAATCGATTTAGATAAATATGAAGTTAAAATACTATCTCAAAGATGGGGTAATACTAGATTTGGTTATTTAAAAGATCATGGTGAAGATGATCTACATTCCAGACTTATCTATAAATTAGAAGAACGTCCTGATATATGGATTCAAATTACTATCCCTAATGAGTTCCAAAAGGTAGGTAAGTTTAATATAGGAGTTACTGCAGGTATAGAAACTAGCGTTTGTGATCCTTCCTGGATTCAAGGAGGAAATAATATGGATGTAATATTTGTATCTTCAAATCATGCTAAAGATGTTTTAGAGAACTCTAAGTTTGAAATGGCTGATAAAAATAATCCCAACAACAAACAGATGCTTCAGTTGAATACAAAGGTAGAAGTACTGTTTGAAGGAATAAGATTAGATAAGTACTATAATATTAAATCTGAAGAAAGAACTAAACTGTCAGAGCACTTAGATACTATTCCGGAAAACTTTTGTTACTTACTTATGGGGCATTGGATGCAAGGAGAGTTAGGAGAAGATAGAAAGAATATTGGGTATACTATCAAAACATTTTTAGAGACGTTTAAAAATAAAATGAACCGTCCAGCTTTAATTTTAAAGAGTCATACATCAACTACCTCTATTTTGGATAGAGAAAGAATGCTAGATAAGATAGATGCAGTTAGAAAAACAGTTAAAGGAAGTCTACCTAACATTTATTTAATTCACGGAGAGGTAAATGATGCTGAGATTAACGAGCTATATAATCACTCAAAGGTAAAAGCATTTGTATCTTTAACTAAAGGAGAAGGATTTGGTAGACCGTTTTTAGAGTTTAGCACAATAGGTAAACCTATAATAGCTTCTAACTGGTCAGGCCATACAGACTTTCTTAAGGATGAAAACATTAGATATGTAACCGGAACGTTAGAAAAGGTACACAAGTCAGCTGCAGTTAAAAATCTTATTTTAGAAGAAGCAAGCTGGTTTAAACCTGATGATGTAGATGTAGCAAGAGCTTATAAAGAAATTCAGAAACACTATAAGAGGTACTCAGGACTGGCTAAGAAACAATCATCATATGTAAAGAGGGCGTTTAGTTACGATAAGATGGTAGAGACGCTAAGTAACCTTATGGTACAGTATGTACCTGACTTTCCTAAGCAGGTAGAATTATCTTTACCTAAGCTTAATCTTCCTAAACTTAAAAAAGCAGGAGATGAATCTACTCCTCAGATTACTTTACCTAAACTTAAAAAATTAGATTAATATGGTAGATAAAGATCAACTAATAGAAGGTCCTTTTGGTAGCAATGCCTGTTATGAGCAATCATTTGAAAATGAAGGTCAAGAGATTAAAACTTGGTTATGTTTCGGTAGCGGGTTTACAACATCTACCTTAATGACAAAAGGAAGTGAGGTAGTTAACAATGCTCTTGCAACATCTCCTGAATTGTATAAAGATCTTATGCATGAAGATAAAAACGGGAGAGTATGGCTACCGGCTACTATTACACTACCGGCTAAAGGAATGGTGTTTATAGACGGAACTAGTAAAAAAGATTGGAAATGGGCAGCAGTTAATGCTATACCTCTCCAGGAAGGAGATAAAAAAGTAGCTGAAGATCAAACCCATAAAATGGATATGAAGAACGTAAAGCATTTTAAACAAAATGATTTTATGGATGCTTTGGAAATGATAGGATTTTTTGCAGTGGAATGAAAATAAGTTATGCAATAACAGTTTGTAATGAGAAGTTAGAAGTAAAACGCTTAGTAGACTTTTTACTTGCTAATAAACGTAAGCAAGATGAAATAGTTGTCCTTTATGATCAAAAAAATGGTGACGAAGAAGTAATCAATATGCTTATTAAACTAAACAAACTTCCTAACTTTCAAGTATGGAGAGGATTCTTTGAAGGACATTTTGCTGATTGGAAAAATAAATTAACCGAATATTGCTCTGGAGATTATATATTTCAGATAGATGCAGATGAATATCCTCATGATACATTAATTGAAAAGCTTCCGGAAATACTAGAAGGTAATCCTGATAACGATGTTTATTTAGTTCCTAGAGTTAATACTGTAGAAGGTCTCACAGAAGAACATATACAAAGGTGGGGATGGAAAGTAAGTAGTAAAGGTTGGGTTAACTGGCCGGACTACCAATGGCGTATATGGAAGAACAAGCCTGAGATTAAATGGGTTAATAAAGTTCATGAAAGATTAGAAGGTTTTAAGTCATATGCTCCTTTACCTGATCTAGATTTACTAGCTTTATATCATCCTAAAGATATTAAACGACAAGAAAAACAAAATGCATATTACGATACGTTATGAATAGAGAGTTAGAAAATTTTTCAAAATTAGTTGATCGGAGTGAAGATAGTATTTTAGCTGTAGACTTTGACGGAGTTATACACTCTAGCGAGCTAGGGTTTCATGACGGTACTATATACGGTACTCCTATTGAAGGAAGTTATCAAGCGTTGAAAACACTATCTCAACAATATTCAATTGTTATATATACTTGTAAAGCAAATCCAAAGAGACCGTTAATAGACGAAAAGACAGGTATTGAATTAATTTGGGAGTGGTTAGAAAAGTATAATTTGAATTCATTTATTAAGGATATCACTTATGATAAAATTAATGCCTCTTATTATATAGACGATAAAGCAATTAGATTTACCGACTGGTCTTCAGTACTAAAAAAAGTAACATAGTGTTTCAATATTTACAAAACTTAGATTGCGGATTAAAAATATCTCTAGAAGACGAAGGGCTTACCTTAGATCAAGCCTGCTTTATTACTTCCTATGCTCATAAACATAATTACTCGGTTACTGTAAAAGTAGGAGGAGCTGAAGCTATAAGTGATATGAGGATTGCTAATAACTTAGGTGTAGAGGGGTGTGTAGCTCCTATGATTGAATCTTCTTATGCTTTGCATAAATTTATCAATTCAACCTATATTAATAAGTTTGCATTTGATAAACTTTATATTAATATTGAAAGCAAACAAGCTTACGAAAATATAGAAAGCATTTTAAATCATTCTGATGCAAAACACCTTACCGGTATAGTATTAGGAAGATCAGATTTCGTAAATTCTTACGGTTTAACGAAAAAAGAAACAGATTCAGAAAGAGTTTTTGAAAAGGTTAAAAAAGTTTTCATGTTAGCAAAAAAGAGAAACTTAATTACTTTAATGGGAGGTAATATAAACAACAGTAGTTTAGAGTTTGTGGAGAAACTATATAAAGGTAATTTATTAGATTATATAGAAACTAGAAATGTTAAAGTAAAACTCTCTAATTCTTTCTTGCAAAATTACCATAACAACTTAACTAAAATGCTAAGATTCGAAATAGAATGGCTAAAAGCTAAGAGCAGTAATCTTTCTTTTTTGGCTAATAATGACATTAAGAGAGTTTCTAATTTAGAATTAAGAAGATAGATGAATATACTAGTTACCGGAACATCAGGGTTTATTGCTAAAAAATTAGTTAAAGAGTTACGTAATAGTAACTTTAATATTATATGCCTGGACAAAGATAATGACTTAGATAGTGATGCGTTAGTTTATGATATTAGTTCTAAAAATTTTGTTAATAATTTTCCTAATCTAGAGATAGATTACATCTTTCATTTAGCAGCTCAATCAGGAGGTTATTTAAGTTTAGTTGACCCATATATAGATGCTAGATGGAACACTGTTGGGACAGCTAATATGGTATCTTTAGCTAAAAAATTAAAAGTAAAAAAATTTATTTACATTAGTTCGATGGCTGTATATGGCAATGCTATAAAAGCTCAAGAGTACAATACACACCCTAATCCCATATCTTTTTATGGTGTAAGTAAGTATGCTGGAGAATTACAAGCTAAACTACTTTATGAACATAACAACATACCCTATACTGTGTTTAGGTTATTTGCTACTTATGGATCAGGTCAAGATCTAGATAATTCTCATCAAGGTATTTTAAGTATATATTTAAATCAAATCCTTAAAAGTAACTCAGTAAAGATTACAGGAAAACAAGATAGGGTAAGAGAACTGGTACACGTAGATGATGTCGTAAGAGCGTTACTATTAGGATTGCAAAAAAATACTGATAATGAAATATATAATGTTTCTAATAACGAACTTATTACCCCTCAATTAATTATAGAAGAAATATCAAAACAGCTTAAAAAAGAAGTGCAAATAGTAGAAGAGGAAGGTTATGAAGGAGATCAAACCTATATAACAAGCAGCACAGACAAGCTTAGTAAATTAGGTTGGGAACCTAAAGTAAGTCTTAAAGACGGAGTTAAAGAATTTTTAAACAGTATCTAGCATGAAAAAACTTACAGCAGTTATTCCGGTACGTCAAGGATCTCAAAGAGTAAAAAATAAAAATTTTAGATCGTTTGCAGGTAAATCCTTACTAGAACATAAAATAGAAGTAGTAAAACAGCTACCAGTTGATGATATTATTATTAACACAGATAGTGAAAATGCTATCGAAATCGCTCAGCAATACGGAATTAATTACTTTAGGAGAGAACCTTATTATGCAAGCTCTGAATGTACTAATAGCGAGTATCATGAATATTTAGCTAAAGTAACTGAAGCTGAAAATATTTTAATAGCTCAAGTAACTGCTCCTTTAATAAAGTTAGAGACTTTTATGGAAGGTATAGATTTATACTTTAACAGCAATTCAAATAGTCTAATGTCAGTAAAAGATGTAAAAGAATTTATCTGGTATAAAGATAAACCAGTCAACTACAGCTTAGATTATGCTCCTAATTCACAGGACTTACCTGATTATTTTGCACCTACTTTTGGGCTTATAGTAGTAAACAGGGAAGCAATGTTAAAAAGTCGAAATTTTATTTGTGATAATCCTTATTTTTATAAAGTAAGTCAAACTGAATCTATAGATATAGATACTAAATTAGATTTTGAATTTGCAGAATTTTTATTTAAACAACAGCAAAATGCTTAAACACACAGGTAAACTACGTAATGAGATTTTAAGTCTTTATGATGAATCATACAGTAGAGTTAAACACCTTAAAGATTCTAGCAAAGGAAAAACAGCATATGTTTTAGCTTCCGGACCTTCTTTTAGCTTTTATTCTAAAAAGTTTCTTAATGAGTTTCTTAAAGATAAATTAGTTATATCTATAAAACAAACCTACAATACAGTCCCAGATCATGTAGATTTTCATCTTTTAAATTTCTGTAACTTAAATTCTTACAATTACTCTAACCCTTCTACCATAACAGGTTGGACTGTTTGGGATAATATGCAACCTCATCAAATCATTCAAAGTGGAGCAAGGTGTGATTATATTTTAGATACATACAAACTGGGAGACGGAACTGCTAATTTAGATAACTCCATAGCTATTCAGAGAGAGTTTGACAGACTTTCTTTCGATACTTCGTTTTCTAGGCCTTGGGGTCCGGGAATGATGTACGAACTTGCTATACCACTTGCTATGTTTTTAGGGTGCAGTAAAGTTGTGACTATAGGCTGGGATCTTTTTGGAAGTGCAATAGAAAAATATAAAGAAGAAAATAAAGGAATGGAACAAGATCACTTTTTTAAAGAGCTATCTTATGAAAAGACTCGTACCCGTGTAACTAAAAGGGAAATAGTTTCAGTAATAGAAAGTACCGGACAATTTTATAGCTGGATGAAATCAAAAGATGTAGAACTAAATATAGTTGACCCTTACAGTAACAATCCTGCTTCTAATTTAATACCTAGAGTAGAGTTATGATGCTAAGCAAAAAGTATATTATAGGAACTCATATCATGTTTTATGAAATTGATATGGTTGGAGAATTTATAGAAAGTATTATTCAAGCAATTAAACCGGTTAAGAATCGTAAGAATATTACTATCGATTTAGAATTTAATTTATCAGAAGTATTTGAAAAGATAGATACAAAAGCTATCAGTAAAGAAAAATTAACAGAGAAATTTTATACTATTGTAGACCCTATCAAAAAAATTGGCTGCGAATATAATATAAGTATATACGACGGTACACTACCCAAGACAATGGTAGATTATAGAAGAGATTTAAATTACTTCGGGTGTCAAGATCATGACTATATAATTTGGGGAGAATCTGATTGTCTTATTCCCTTTCAAACTTTTGAAATACTAGATTATTTAGCAACAGCTGCAGAACAACAAAATATATTTAATTACGTTGTTACCTTTGCTATGAGAAAAATGTGGGATGAATCGTGGAAAATTTTAGAGCATAATGACTTTACTGAGCTTCCTTACTACGGCATAGGAGACGAACCCGAAAAAGCTACTCAATCTCCACATAGTATACGTTACACAATGTCTTTAAAAGAAATGAATTCTATTAATAGTAAAGTAGAAGATCTAGATATAAGAATGATTGACAAACCTAAATTTGATGGCTCTTGTTTAGTTTTATCTAGCAATCTTATAAAAGCCGGAGCAAATATACCACCAGGTTTTTTTGGGTTAGCTGCTGAAGATACTGCATTCATGTATAGCTGTTTAACAGTTTTAGGTAATAACTATAGACAATTTGTTGTGAAAAATATACTTAAAGTACATAATAGAGCTCACCCATTAAAGCGTAAGTATGTTGCAGGTGACATTAAAGATCATTATAATCCTAGAGAGAATAATAAAAAGTATCATTCAATAAGAAAATTAAATAAAGATAATCTTACACGTATTTTCAATAATAAAAAGATACTAAGCTATAAAGATTGGGAATATTTTAATACATAAATTATGATCAAGTATTTAGATTTTAACGTACAGGAACCTGATAGAACAGGAGAAAGAACCGACCTTACATGGGATACATTTCAACTTTACAGAAATGAAGTCCGTATTTCTAAAAGATTTAACGACTATATTAAAGGAAAATCAATTATTATAGTAGGTCCTTCTCCGTACTTACAAGGCAAAAGCAGAGGTGAGTTTATAGATTCTCATGATATTGTAATAAGATTGAATAGAGGATGGAATATACCTAAAGATATTCAAAAAGATTACGGAGGTAAAACTAATGTTAGGTGGCACTGTATGATGGAACATCATAATAATGGAGGACCTTACGCTATACCAGAAATGTTAGACTACGGAGTAGAATGGTTAGTATCTCAATTTCCTAGAAATTTAGATTATTTTCATTATGATATCTTAAAGTTTGAAGAACAAAACCAAGACCGTATAAACTTTCATTACTCTTCAGATTTGATTTACTTCCTTAATATACATCGTGCTCTTGAAACAAGACCTAATGTGGCTCAAAGCGCTATTTTTGATTTAATTAACTACGACTACAAATCTTTACACTTATCAGGAGTTACTTTTTTATTAGACGGGTATTATAATAAGTACTCAGAACCTGGATTCGAAAGGAAACATAAAGGATTTAATGTTGCTGGACATAAAGCTATTCCCCAAATTCATCTTACTAAACTTATACATGACAACATAGATAATTTTTCAATGGATAAAGAGATTATAGATTTAGTATATAAGGTTAAATATTAAGCTGATGAAAAATATTGCAGTCATTCCAATAGCCTTAGGGAGCAAAAGAATACCAGACAAAAATCTAGTGTTGGTTGACGGATTCCCTATGGTACATTATGTAGTTAAAGCATGCAAGGAATCTAAAGTTTTTGATGAAATATATATTAATTCGGAACATTCTATATTTAAAAATATAGCTGAACAACTCGGAGTAAAATTTTACAAAAGAAAAAATATACACGGAGGTTCAGAATGTAAAATGTCTAACTCTTCTAAGAAGTGTAAAGGTGAAAGGTGTACCATTCATGATCATTTTTTAATGGATTTTATATCTAATATCGAATGTGATTTTTTAGTTCAAGTACATACTACTTCACCATTAATCGAAGGAAAAACTATAAAGACATTTGTTAAAACTTTACATGGAATGGATTCCTTAGTAACTACTGAAAATACCTATTCTGAAAGTTTTGTTAACGGTATACCTGTAAATTTTTATAAAAATAAAAAACAAGAAACTCAATCTTTATCTCCTGTTCAATCCATTAGCTGGGCATTAGCGGGATGGAAGAAAGATACTTTTATAAAAGAGTATGAAACTGGTCCTACATTTTGCGGTAATTCTGGTTTTTTTCCTCTTAATAAAATAGAAGCTATAGATGTAGATACATATGAAGACCTTTTTATAGCAGAGGCATGTTTAAATCATAAAAAGAGAAAAGAGTCAACCGGTAAGTTTTATTACCAAACTAACATTACCTCTATAGAATCAGATTTAGTAGACTTGATATCATTAGACGGTTCTCCAATTCCTCAAGATAAAGTACAAGGGCATAATAAAACTAAAACAGATTTAATTCAAATCGAAAAACAATTAGGGACTAGCAAGGATTGGTGTTACCCTGTTGTGTTTACTGATAATGATCAAGTAGCTTTTATTAGACAAAGTAAAGGCAAAGGATGTAGAAAACATTTTCATCCTACGAAAGATGAATGGTGGGTTATCTTTAGAGGAGAGTTCGAATACTCTTTATGGTATCCTGAGTCGAACACGAATGACTTACCAGATGAAATAATAAAAGCCGGTCCAGGTCAATTAGTATTTTTACCTAAATGTACCACACATATTATCAGATGTGTTAGTGATGAACCAGGAATAAGGTTAGCATGTGGTAGTAGAGAAATGGCTCACGTATATGTTAATTAAGTTGGATAAGAATGAAAAATTTCTTATATTATTAAAATAAACTAAAAATATGGCAAATATTGATTTTGAAAATATAGAAGAAAAATTTGAAAAAACTCTGAAAACCAGACAATGGAAACAGTTTGTAAGAGACTTTAATAGTAGTAGTGATATTTACATTGTAGCTAACGGAGGCTTATGGGCAGTTGGTAATCATGCAGCAGACGACTGTACAAGACTATTCGCCAAAGCAGGGATAGAGAAACATATTAGCACTTTAGAAAGTCAATGCTTAATGACCAGTATAGCTAATGATTACGGTTATAATAATTTATTTTTAAGATGGTTAGAACTTGCTAAACAAACAGGTAAAATGAGGAAAGATGCTATGATTATATCTCTTTCATGCTCAGGTGGTTCTAAAAATGTAGTTTCGTGTAACCACTGGGCTGAAAAAAACGGATACAAAACAGCAATGATTTCCGGACAAGACAGAGGAGTTCTTTCTGATACAGTTAATCAGATAGTATTAGATTGTAAATATTTTCATACTGTAGAAGTTTTAACTTTGATACTGTTTTATGATTTGATTCATGCTTGTGGAGCTGAATGCCCTTCTATTAAAGACGAAGTAATAAGAAAAGGAACCTCTCAACCTTTAAAACGAAACCCTCTTACAGAGTAAAATGGAAATAAAATTTGATAATAAAATAGTTTTAGTTACCGGTGGTACTAGGGGTATAGGCAAACAGATAGTCTCAGACTTCGAAAAACTAGGAGCAGTAGTACACAGTATAGGTTCTAAACAATACGACTTATCAAATAGAGACGGCCTTAAAGAGTTAGGTAGTTTTATATCTTCATTGGATAGAGTAGACATACTTGTTAATAATGCAGGTATTAACTTTAATCAATATATAGATGTTTTAGAAGAAGGTAAGTTTGATGAACTAATGCATGTTAATATAAAAGCTCCTTTTTTTATTACAAAAGAAGTATCTAAGAAAATGAAAAACCAGAATGAAGGTAAAATAATTAATATTGCCTCGATAGCAGGGAATAGGGTACGTGACGGTAGAAGTGCATATAGTACATCTAAAGCTGGGCTTATAGGATTTACAAAAGTAATTGCCGCTGAATTAGCAGAGCATAACATACTATGCAACTCAGTTTCACCTGGATTTACTTTGACTGAGATGACAACCACTATGCTCTCTAAAGAAGAGTTACAGAAACATATAGATCAAGTTCCTTTAAAAAAGTTAGGTAGTGTAGAAGATATTTCAAATACTGTCCTATTTTTAGCTAGTAAGTTTAATAATTTTATTACAGGTCAAGACGTTATTGTAGACGGAGGGTTTATTAATACTATCACGATCAAATGAAAATTAAATCAGCTCTTAAAACATATTCAGTTGAATTTATTAAAGATTTTAACTCTAAGTTATGTGAGGTATACAAAAAAGGAGATATAGTTTTTATAGATAAGAATTTGTCTTCTAATTTACCTACAGACATAAGCTATTTAAAATTAGATATAAACGAAAATAGTAAAGAGTATAACCATCTAGGTAGTATCATTGAGCAGATACCCAATAAGTTTAATAAGACAAATAAAATTATAGCAGTAGGAGGAGGAATAACTCAAGATATAGTTACTTTTATTAGTGCTATTTTATTTAGAGGAGTAGAGTGGGTATTTTTTCCTACAACACTTCTAGCTCAAGGCGATAGTTGTATAGGGGGTAAAGCATCGATAAATCATAATGGTATAAAAAACAGATTAGGTTTATATAATCCTCCTAATCAAATTTTTATAGATATCAACTTTACTAAATCACTAAGTAATAAAGACATTACATCTGGTTTAGGAGAAATGTTACATTTTTATCTAGTATCGGGAGCAGAAGATTTTAATTTTTTTAAACAAAATTTAGGTAATTTAGAAGTATTAATTAAAAGATGTTTAGAAATAAAAAAAGACTTTATAGAAACTGATGAATTCGATAAAGGTAGAAGACTTTTACTTAATTACGGACATACCTTCGGTCATGCTATAGAAGGTGCAACAGACTATAAATATGCACACGGCATAGCGGTTAGTAAAGGAATGGATATAGCAAATTTTTTATCTTATAAATTAGGGTACATGGATAAAGACTTATATCATTCTATCAAAAAAACCTTAAAAACAGTCTACAATAGTATAATATTACCAGACTTAGATAACTTTATTCAATATTTAAAACAGGATAAGAAAAATACTTCTACTGATAAGTTAACTTGTATTTTATCTAAAGGCCCTGGCAAAATGTTTATACAGCAGATTGATTATTTTAAGCTTAAGCAATTACTACCACAGTATATATGAAAATAGCCTTTTTTTCAGAGATGGGATTCCAAGGTAAAGTTCCCCGTAATCATCAAAATATGAGAGTTGAGTTCGCACAGATGTGTGCTCTTGATGCTGTTCATTACCCTATGTTAAAAATAGGAGAAGTATCTACTAACTATGACATTGCTGTTTTACTTGTTGGCAAAACATCTTCTTTTAGAGAACAGATATTTCATATCGATGTAGTTAGTAAGGCAAAAAGAATTGCTAGAAAGGTACTATGGATGCAGGAAGGTCCTCATTGGATATTTCAAGATATGCCTTTACAGCATCAATTTTGGCATTACAATCTTCTTGCTAATGTAGATGGGTTATTAGTTGAAAATAAAACTGATATAAAGTACTTTAAAGGATTACTCTCTAATAATACATGGATTGAAGATATTCCTAGCCTTATGGTAACTGACTCTATTAAAGATTTTTCTGAGCATCCTAAAGAAGATAAAGTAATAGTAGGAGGTAATTTCTGTAGATGGTACGGTGGATTTGATTCTTATGTATGTGCTAGAGAATTAAATATACCTATATGGGCACCTTCTATGGGTAGAAAAATAGAAGGTGAAGAACAAATAGAAGATATAAATTATTTACCGTATGTTAACTGGGTTGAATGGATTAAAATACTTTCTACTTTTAAGTATGGAATTCATTTAATGCCGACAGCAGGAGCAGGAACTTTTAATATGAATTGTTCCTATTTAGGTATACCCTGCATAGCATATAATGATCTAGATACGCAGTATAATTTACATCCTCAACTATCTGTTAGACAAGGAGATATACGTACTGCTAAAAAATTAATAGAACGTCTTAAAACAGATAAAAAGTTTTACGAAGAGTGCTCAAAAACAACTAAAGAACTGTATTATAAATTTCATTCGGAAGAAGTATTTAAGTTGGATATGGCAAAAAAACTTACTAAATTACTAAATACATAAAAAGAGCTTATGCATACATTAGCTATATATTGTAAAACTTTTAGTAGAGATTTTAAAAGACTTAAAAAATTATTTGACTCTATAAATAAATTTAATAGAGATAAAATTCCATTTTTTATATCTGCACCCTATGCCGAAAAAAAATTATTAGAAAAAATAATAGGGACTGAAGGGTATAACTATATACCTGATGAAGAGATCTATAAAGTAAAAACTCCTTTTATAGGTTGGAAATCTCAAACTCCTATGAAACTAAATGCCTATACTAAAATACCCTCGAAAAATATTTTAATTATAGATTCAGATGGTTTTTTTATAAGAGATTTTTATCTTAAAGATTTTATAGCATACGAGGATGTACCCTATACTCAAATCTATGAAAATAAATACGTTGCTGAAATGCAGAAAGTATTAAAAGGAGGTAGCTATCAAAATAATCAATATAGTAGGTGTATGAGAGCATATAGAAAAATATTTGGCGGAAAATCAAATAAAATATATGACTATGGACCTAATCCTCATTTATGGTCTACTAAGGTACTTAAGCATTTAAAAGAAAACTATTTAGAACCTAATGGATTTACTTTTGAAACATTTAGTTTAGCAATCGAACAAAACAATCCTGGTATTCATTCTAGAGAAACAGGAACATATGGAGAGTATTTATTAGCAACTAAATGCATTGATATAGTACCAACAGGTCCTTTTTTTAAAGTATACCATTGGAAGGAACAATGGGATTTTGAACAAGGTAGTGGTCTAGAGTTAGAGCAGAATATAAAAGAAAATTACATCGGAGTGATAATGCAATCTAATTGGGATAGTGTATAAAAATTTAATAAATAAATAATTAATTTTAAAATTATGAAAGTACTAATAACAGGAGGAGCAGGGTTTATAGGCTCGAATTTAACCGATAAACTTATAGATTTAGGACATAGCGTAGTCGTTATAGATAATCTTTCCACTGGGAAGTTAGATAATATTAACCCTAAAGCAGAGTTTATAAACAAATGTTTAACTAATTTAGAAGAAGACTTTTTAATAGGAAAAGGAATAGAGATAGTATTTCATTTAGCAGCTTTAGCTAGAGTACAACCTTCTATAAAAGATCCGATTAACTTCAACGAACATAACGTAACAGCTACGCTTAAACTTCTTTACGCAAGTCATAAAGCTAAAGTAAAAAGAGTTGTATATAGCGCTTCTAGCTCAGCTTATGGAGACGCTACCATATTTCCTACTCCTGAAACTCATTCTATTAACCCTCTTTCTCCTTATGGCTTACAGAAATTAATAGGGGAACAATACTGTAAAGTATTCAGTGAAGTCTATGGTTTAGATACTTGTTCATTAAGATACTTTAATATTTACGGTGAAAAAATGAACTTAGATGGAGCATACTGTTTAGCTATAGGAATCTTTGCTAAGCAAATGCTAGAAGGAAAACCCTTAACAATTACTAATGATGGGAATCAACGTAGAGATTTTACTTACGTCCAAGATGTTGTTGATGCTAATATTCTAGCTGCAACTTTAGATACTCCTTTAAATGGAGAAGTATTTAATATCGGTAACGGAAATAACTACTCTATAAATGAAGTAGCAGATATGCTAGGAGGGACTAAAACTTACGGAGTTAAAGTATTAGAACCTTTTCAAACTTTAGCTGATAATACGAAAGCTAAAGAAATCTTAGGATGGGAACCAAAAGGAGACCTACCTAAATGGATTCAACAGTATAAAAAAGATCTAGGTATTTAATATGAAAAAATATTTTATAGATGCTGGTTGCCATAAAGGACAGTCTATTATTAAAGCTCAGTCACTGTATGGAAAAGATATACAGATAATTGGTTTTGAAGCAGTCCCTTATTTAGCTTACGCTTTACAGAGTTATTATTCCAATAATAAGAACATAGAGATAAATTGGAATGCTGTTTGGGTAGAAGATAAACCAGTAAATTTAAACATTCCAAAAACAGGAGCTAGCTGGTCTAACTCAGTTTACTCTAGATGGGATGATATGGACACTTTAACTCACAAAGTTCCTGGAATAGATATATCGTCATGGATTAAAAATAATTTTAGTAAAGAGGATTATATTGTATTAAAATTAGATATAGAAGGTGCTGAGTATGAAGTTTTGGATAAGATGATTAAAGACGGAACTGTGGACTACATTAATGAGTTTCACGGAGAATGGCATGAACATAAAATAAACAATATTCCAAATAATGCAATTAATAACGTAAAAGAGTATTTTAAAAACAAAGAATTTAATATCTGGGAAGCACCCTGGTATGATGAGAGTACTGAAGATATGGTAAAGTTTCCTCCTGACTTAGATCCCTCTGTTACTGGAAAGCAATCATGGGGGGAAGTAAATCCTTTCGATAAAATAACTTTCGTTATACCTTCAAGAAATAATCTAGAGTTCTTACAACTTGCGTATAAATCTATTCGTAATTTAGATACCAAGCATGAAGTGTTAGTTTTAAATGATGCTTCGACAGATGGTACTCAAGCATGGATAGAAGAACAAAACGATAAAGATCTTATCACATATCATAACCCAGGACCTGACCGTATAGGTATAGTAGGAATGTTCGATAAAGGTATAGAGATGGCTCGTACCGATATTATAATGGCATTTCATTCTGATATGGTAGCCTGTAAAGACTTAGATAAAAATATCCTTAAACATCTAATAAGAGGTAAAGTAGTATCAGCTACTAGAGTTGAACCTCCTCTACACCCAGACGGTCCGGAAAAGATTCTACGTAACTACGGAATAGAATCTGATGAGTTTAATTTTGATACCTGGTATGAAGGAAGCGAAAAGCTAAAAGAAGATAAGACTACTGAAGGTATCTTTGCTCCATGGTGTATGTACAAAGATGATTTCTTAGCAGTAGGTGGGCATGATGAACTGTTCGCACCACAATCCAAAGAAGACTCAGATCTATTTAATAGGTTCCAACTTAATGGATATAAATTTATACAACCTTGGGATGCCTTAGTCTACCATTTTACTTCCAGAGGTTCTAGATTTAATAAGCATGCAGGAGGAGCTGCTGGAAAAAATTCTAATGAATGGATACAAACAACTACTCGTAATGGTAGAAACTTTATTCGTAAGTGGGGCCATTTTATTAAACATGATCCTTTAATGAAACCTATCATTCCTCCAAAGTATGATATAGGATTTATAGTTAAAAACTCTCAAGATGTTCAGCTTATAGAAGCTTTAGAACCTTGGTGTACTACTATATATGTAGATGCTAGTAAAGAGAACTATATTGAATTAGAACAAAAGAATACTTTATATAATCTATCTGAAAAGGTACGATCTTACGATAGTGAGAAGATAAACGAAATTCTAATTAATATAGATGGAAAGCTTTTTAACCAGCAAGACTTTGAAACCATCCAACAGTTATCTGAAATAATTAAAGACAGCGGTCAGGTAGGAGAATTTGAATTAGGAAATCTATTTATTAATATAATAGAGATGAATGAATATCAAGATGATTTAATAAAATTATGAAAAAGAAATATATAGTTGAGTTTACTCATTTAGACGGAACAGTAGAGAGTATAGAATTAGTTACTGAAGATATTCAATGGTCAATTGATCAATGGAGTAGAAATAGAGCTATCTCTAAATATGAAATACTAGAAGAAGGTAACTCTAGTAACAAGCGAATGCTATTTGGGTAGCTATTTATTTGTATAAAAGAATCTTTTTTCTTATATTACTATTATGGAAAATCTTAAATCACTTATCAAGCAGGTTATTTCTGAGGCAACTAAAGTTAATTTTGCCGGACACAAATTCGTTCTTAAAGTAGACGTCAACGAAGATCCAAACAAAAAAGGAGTTAAAGTACAATTCATTCCTACTTCATTTGGTCAGCTTACATCAACAGAGCAAAACGATATTGCAATCGAACTTCAGAAAAGATTAGAAGCAGGATTAAAAAAATATGACCTCAGTGTAGAAAGAGATAGAAACTTAAAAGATAAAACTGTAATAGGCTTTTTTATATACATTGAATACTTTGATAAATTAATTAGAAAGGCTTTAGCAGGACAAAACCCTAACTAAACTCTACTATGATTGGATATAAAGTTTATAGTTTAAACGATCCAAAAAAAGAAGCAATCACATCTTGGTGTGCTGATTCTCAATCTCATGCTGAACAGATGTTTGCACAAATGAAAAAACTTCCGTTAAATGATTTCAAACAAATCTACGGAGTATGCAAATTAGAAAACGACTTATACAGATAGTATGTCAGAGCATAAAGAATATATTAGAAAGGTTCTAAAAGATATTCATAAAGCTTCTTACAGGATAAAACCTGTATCAATTAATCTTACCAAAAGCAAAAAGATGGATAGGAGATCATTCAGAAAAATTATACTTGCTTTAAGAGAGATAGATGATAGAAGAGACTTTATGGAATCTGAGATAGGTCTTGATATGACTCAGTATGAAGATAAGTTCTTTAATATCATAGAAGATCTTTTTAAAGTAGTATTCAATAAATCCCAACTAGCTCTTATCCAGATGTATATTTATCAACTCTTCCCCGATAAAGAATGGGATGGCAAAATCACAGTACAAATAGGTAAAGAAGAAAAAGAAGTAAACTTTAAGACTGTCGAAGAAGTTTGGAACGTTATAAAAAAGTTTGAAGAGTAGTTGGTAGTCTGAGATCTTTTTCGTATCTTTATGTGGTAATTATTTAAACGGTTATTCTATGACAAAAATTCAAATGTTAAAATGCCCTGCTTGCGGCGAATTCACCTTGCATCCTAAAAGAAAAGAAATGGGTTACCACGTTTGTGTTAACTGTTCTTCTGCTAAACCAGTAGTAGCTATTACAACTGTAGAAGGTTCTGGTGACCATACCTGGAACGATATTATTATTATGGACCAAGAAAAAGCAGCTGCTATTGCTAGAAAAGAAGCAGAGGTTATGGGACATAAAGTTGATATCGAAATGTTAGACTTTGACGGAGACGATATGGCTATCTCTCAATCAGTAAAAGAAAGAGTCCAGCAAGTCTTAGATGATCAGGAGGATGATGAAGAAGATCTCGTCGACCCTAATAAGAAGATTTCAGCTGTAGAGGGAATAGACTACTAATGGGTAGAGCTGCTAAAATACTTTCTAAGGAAGATTGTTTACGAGCAATGAAGATGACTCGCTCTAATAGAGCAGCAGCTAGATATCTTCACGTTTCGTACAATCACTATAAGAAGTATGCAAAGATGTATAAGAATGAAGATGGTATACCTTTGTTAGAAGCTCATAAGAATCAAGCCGGAAAAGGCATACCTAAGTTTCTATCAGCAGGCGGTAAAGAACCTCCCCTTATGGATTTAATAGAAGGTAGAGTTCCAGTTGAACATTTTGATCCTAAGAAGATAAAACAAAGAATACTCTTTGAAGCTTTGATAGAAGAAAAATGTAATAAATGTGGCTTTCAAGAAAGAAGGGTAACTGATACAAAAGTACCTCTAATTCTTCATCATAAGGATGGAAACTTAAAAAACTTTCAACTCGATAACTTAGAGTTTCTCTGCTATAATTGTGGGTTTCTATATGGAGTATCACCTATAACAGAGAAACAAGTAGAGAAAATGGAAGACTATGTGGAGAAACACGGTGAAGAGTTCGATTGGGAGTTAGATCAACACCACATAGAGCATTTAAAAGAATTAGGACTGTACGATGAGGAAAAGCCTGGGGATGAGTATATCTCGAGACTTTAAACTATTTATTAACATGAAAAAGAAGAAAACTAATAAGCTTTCGACTTTTAAAAAGAAAAAACCTCTCGAAAGAAAAGTAGCTGATAACCTCGTAAAGCTACACGAACGTAATGAAAAATTACGTGATAAGAAGATTGATACATCTTTTTTAGATTTATTCTAATTTAAAATCAAAATCATGAAAACTTTATTAAAAACAATTGTTGCGGCTATAACTCTGTTCTGTATTATGGCTTTTGCAAGTCTAAGTACAAATAAAGAGACTCATATTGCGACTACACTAGAACCTTCTTACATAGCTTCTATAATCGTTCCGGAAATAGTTAAACCAGAACTTCCTAAAAATCAAACAGGAATGTTTCTGAATAAACTAGGATATAAAGAATCAGGAAATAGATACGATGTTGTTAACTCATATGGATATATGGGTAAGTATCAGTTTGGAAAAAGTACATTAGAAGGATTAGGGTACTATATTTCAAAAGAGGATTTTTTAAACTCCCCAGCAATACAGGAGAAAGCTATTATAGATCTGTTAAGACATAATAGAAGAATACTCAACAGATATATCATTAAATACAATGATTCAGTTGTTAACAATATATACATTACAGAATCAGGCTTACTAGCAGCAGCACATATTGCAGGCCCTGGTAACGTAAAGAAATTCTTCGAAGAAGGGAGAGATTTTAAAGATGGGTATGGAACTCATATGACGGCTTACATGACATACTTTGCCGGGTATGAGTTGGATATCTGATATATTTTTCTTATATTAAGGTATAGATAAAAGGTTATGAATAAATGTCCTATTTGCAAAGATACATATGAAGGGTATGGCAACAATCCTTGGCCTCTCAACTATGAGGAAGATTGTTGCGATAGCTGTAATTTATCATCTGTAATTCCTGCCAGGATGTACTTATATGAATTGAATGGCTGAGAAGAGAGGAGAGACGGTTAAGCTCATTTACGATTTTAATACTGCTGGCCATTTGGAAGTTTACATGAACGACAAATGGTATCGAGCTACAGGTAGAGAGTTTAGGTCTTTTGATGGACCTAGAAGGATAACAGAACCGGCTGAAATAAAGCTCGGTACTGTAGACGTTCCTATGAGAACATACGAATACTGGGGACCAGTTTTTATGTTTGGAACGAATAAAGAAATGACATATACTAATTCCGGATCAATGTATACCGGTAAGGTATGGGATGCTAATAGAGAAATATCAGAAGGTAGAGGATAATGATACAGTTAAGTTTTGAACACCCAGAACAGTTTAAAGGTTTATTTGGAACTAAATCTAGAAAAGTAACTGACGGTATAGTTATAGGAATCAGAGAAGCAATGGAGAATAATAAAAGCTCTGCTGACTTATTTGAGATAAGTTTTGAAGATCATAATATGTCGTATGAGATCTCGCTTCCTAAAAAGCAATGGGCAACAGCCTTACAGTCTTGTTTAGATTTTTATCATCAAGTAGATGCTACAGATGAATGCATCGATACTTGGAAACTTTTAGAAGCAGCCAAAGTATGGTAAAGCTAATAAACCTAAACGGAGAGTATTATCAGCTTGTTAGAGAGATAAGCGAAAAGCAGGTTGGAGATAATATGGAAGGATTAAAAGCATGGAGGGATATGAATAACTGCGATCATGTTCTAAAATATAAAGGAAACTACTTGTTAGTTAGATTTGTTAAAAACGCAGAAATTATTTAATACTATGAATGAGAATTATTATATTAGAGCAACAAGAATAAACGCAAGAGTTGCTGATTTAGTTTTAGAAGGTAACCACATCTCTATCGATGGATATACTTTTGAGAAGCTAGAAAGAAAACCAAGAGGTAGAGTTATTGAAAGAAGGTTGTTGAACACAGAAACACAAGAACGAATTTTAATATATTCATAATGAGTATCTCACTTTACTTTTTGATAGGCACTGCCTGGACATTTTTTATAGATAAATTTTCATCTACTAAATTGAAACTTCCTCCGATGACTAAAAGAGAGACTGTATTACAGATTATAGTTTGGCCTGTAGGTATGACTATTTTTTCTTTTACGCTTCTAGCTGAAACATTCCGGAAAAAAAACTAAGTAAGTAGTTGGTAGTTACAATTTTATTTCTTATATTTAAGTATGTTAATTGATAAAAAATAAAAGTTATGTCTGATGTAATGTTAAGTTTTCAAGAAGGTAAAGATACCTATATGACTAAAGAGCAACTTAAGAAGGTATGTCCTCTAGCGTTTGCTTCTGAGCCTACTAACCCTAATGTTAGTGGTAAGTATTTATTTGTTAATACTGAAACTGTAGTTGACGATTTAGATAAACTAGGGTGGAAACCAGTTCAAGCAGCCCAGCGTAAAGATAGAGGCAATGGAACTATTTTCTCAAAGCATATGGTTGCTTTCCAGAATCCTGATATTAAGATCAAAGGTAAAGATGGTGATGATTCTTTTCCTAGAATTATTATGACTAACTCTCATGATGGTATGCAAGCGTTTAAGTTTAGTGTTGGTATATTTAGATTAGTATGTTCTAATGGTTTAGTTGTTGCTGATGAGCAGTTCTCTGAATTTAAAATTAAGCATAAAGGTTATACTTTTGCTGAGCTTAGAGACGTTATTACTACTGCAGTAAAAGACTTACCTAATAAAGTTCAAGTATTGAATGATATGAAATCTCGTATCCTAACTCAAGATGAGAAGAATAAGTTAGCACTAGATGCAATGTTAGTAAGAGCTGGAATTAAATTAGGATCTGATAAAGCAAAGAAGTTTGTTTATGATGAAGAGACTATCGAAGATATTCTAGAACCTAAACGTAAAGAGGACGAAGGAGATGATCTCTGGAAAGTCTTTAATGTTGTTCAGGAGAAGATTACTCAAGGAGAGTTCTCTGCTGCTTTGAAAGGAGCTAAAGTTCGTAAGGTTCGTAAGATTAAATCTTTCGAGAAGGATCTTAAAGTTAACAAAGATTTATTTCAACTAGCTACTTCTTTACTATAATGAAAATACGAACAGGCAAGATTTATCAGCATTTAGCTTTTGGAGTGACTCTTACTAACTATCATGGAGAGTATAAAGCACTCATAATCGATTTTGCCTTTTGGTATGTAGAGTTTATATTTCAAGACTATGCAGGGTAAGGAGATAATTGAAAGACTAAATGAAGTAAAAGAGATCATCATTAGAAAACCAAACGATGGTGATCTCGCTTTGCAGTATATAGATTACCTTATCGACGATATATTCATGTATAAAAATAATTCACTATGAAAAAATTTAGACAGTATAGAAGCCAACAAGGCAAATCAGATAAAAATATCTGTACATCTGAAAATCTTATGATTATTAGCTTCGCAGGAATACTTTTATGTTTAATGATACTCGCAGTAAGTTAGTATGAAGTTCGCTTTAATAGCTCATGACAACAAGAAGGCTGATATGGTAGCTTTCGTATCAAAGAGATTATCTTTCTTTAACAAAAAAGGAATAGAAATAGTTACTACCGGCACTACCGGAGAGAAAGTTAAGCATGCCGGAATAAAAAACATCGAAGCAGTTAATTCAGGACCTATTGGAGGAGATGCTGAGATAGCTGCAATGGTTGTTAGAGGAGAGATCACTGCTGTTATATTTATGAGAGATCCTTTAGACAAACATCCCCACGATGTAGATATTTCAATGCTTATGAGACTGTGCGATGTTCACGGAGTACCTCTCGCTACTAATTATAAGACAGCTTCTATTTTGATCAAGTGGTTCAAAAAAATGTTTTGATAAGTTGCTAGTCCGAAATATAGTTCTTATATTTAGATATAAAATTAAGGTTATGAAATGCTGTAAATGTTCTGAAGAGATAAATCCTTTGAGATTAAAAGCTCTTCCCGATACGAAGACTTGTGTTGAATGTAGCTCAGTCTCTCGCTGGTATGTTAGAAATGTTATTTCTGGAAAGACTTGCTATGCTGAGACCGAAGTAATAAAAGATGCTGAGTCTGCTGAAAGGATAAAGAAGATGGATAAGAGAGCTGGATGGGGTAGTAACTTAGTTAAAGTAAGAGGATGACACGAGATACTATTTTAAATTTATCTTACCTAAAAGGTAAAAAAGTTATTAGTAGCTGTACTAATCTTTGGCAGTTGGAAGGAGCTAGAAATTATATTAACAACTTTTTTATAACGTTTGGTGAGTTAGAAAATTACTCACCTCTAGTAGTTAGCGCTCCAAGAAAAGTTACTCAGTTATACGAACAGTTAGTATCTAAATTAGAAAGAAAAGAAAAACTATTAAGCGATGAGATTTAAAAACTTAGGATTTATTCAACACCCGCATGTAAAGGATGCTATAATGGCTCAAGTTTTCACCGATGACGGTACTCTTATTTCTGTAGTATGCGGTTCCGGAATGTACAGCTCTTCAAGGGATGGAAATAGAGCTGAGTGTCAGAGAGTAGAGGATGCTTCTTCCTTCGAGGTTCTTGTAGAAGGAGAAGAAGATGTAAGATGTTGGCAAACCAGAGACGATATCGATAAGATCTTAGCTGAACTTTTTTAATTTAAAGTTGGTTCGTATAGTTTTTTTTCTTATATTTAGTTAAGTTTAGAAGTTATGAAGTTAAAAGAGATTGAAAAGCTATCAAAGAAATATTTACAGAAATGTGTAGACCTTTACGGTTATAGCAAATACTTCGAATGTGATCCTTATTTAGAGTTACATAAAAGTATCTACAGCCGTTATTCCGGAGAGGAAAATGCTGAAGGAGAGCAGTCTCCTGTAGCTGAATTCGATAGTGTGGACAATTCTCTTGTAGTATACTATCCTAATATAAAAAGTAAAAAGCATTTAGCAGAGACGATTATTCACGAGTATACACATTACTTACAGTCGCCTGTTTGGATGGATAGATATTATAAAATGGGCTATACTTACGACAATCATCCATATGAAGTAGCTGCATTAAAAGCAGAAAAAGATTGGAGAAAAGTTGCCTAATCGAAATATAGTTCGTATATTAAGGTAGATTTAAAAATAAAGGTTATGGTAAAAACTGTTAAAATGAAGGATTTGAAATTCGATCCTTCTCTATTTATTCCGATGAAAACTGGTCGAGCTATCGATCATCATTTCTCTTCTGAAGGAGGAATCATGCGAGGTACTAACTACGCTATAGTTGGCGATCCAGGAGTTGGTAAGACGACTGTTATGATGGATATTCTCGCCGACATGCATAAAGCCGGAAAGAAAGTATTGTTTGTTTCTGGAGAGATGAATTCGATTGATATGTACGGATATGTTTCTCGCTTCCCAAAGTTTGGAGATCTTCCGATTCTATTTATGGGAGATTATATCGAGCAAGATTGCTTGGAGACTCTTGAGAGTATTTTAGATCAAGGATGGGATGCTGTATTGATCGACTCTATGGCTGAGATTGTAAATGCTGTAGTAGATAGTTCAAAGAAGTATATGTCTTCTAAAAAAGCTGAGACGGATATTCTAAATCTTTTTGAGAAGCATAATAAAGGTGAGAATTCCGGAAAGGTAAATACTTGCTTTCTAGTCATTCAGCAGGTAACCAAGCAAGGTAACTTCGCTGGTTCGAATAGATTTAAGCATATGATGACTGGAATGGCTCATATGAAATTCTCGGATGGGAATAGAATCTTTTACTTCTCGAAGAACCGAAGAGGTGGAATTCACGATGGTAGATTCTTCACGCTAGGCCAAGGAGGTAGAGTCGGATGGCAAGGAACGATCGCTATGAATGAAATAGAATAAGATGGCACTCTGGAAAGTAAATGGAGAAATAGTCTTCGCCCCTGGCGCTCTCACGTTGCCCGGAAGCGTAACTCCCGCAGTCGTAACTCGCTACGTATACAATGTACCGTATACGAATGTAGGTAAGGGAGGGTTCTATAAGCAGGATGGTAAGAAGTTTCATACTCCTTCCTGGACTGAAGTGCATCCGCAAACTACTTTGGATGATATTGTAGTTGAGAAAAAGCCATTCGAAGAATTGTTTGTTGAACCAAAGACTTGGAGCTTTAAATCAGCTTCTAGTGATAAAGAGTATACTGTTAGGCAGAATGCTTCCGGAAAGTTATCTTGTGATTGTTGGGGGTACATTGCTCATAGAAAATGTAAACATTTAAAAGAAGTTTCAGATGGTAGAATTAATTAGACATACTTTAGGCTTTTGTGGAGAGCATTGGCATCCAAACATATGGACTGCTTTGGCTTCTTCTCCTTTGATTGCGTCTTCGTATTATTTTTTGAAGTGCAAATGCGGAGGATGGTTTAAGCATAAGAAAAGCTGTAGAAAAAAAGTTTAAAAAAGTTTGTGAATTAGTTGCTCGTCTGAGATTTAGTTCCTATATTTAGTTATAGAAATTTAAAAATAAAGGTTATGAGTTATATTTTACACCACCTGGCAAGACTAGAGATGATGACTGCAGAAGAGAGAGGTGAGGACTTATCTTACGAGCAGGCATTACAAATAGTAGAAAAAAAAGTTTAAAAAAAGTTTGTGAATTAGTTGCTCGTCTGAGAATTAGTTCCTATATTTAGTTATAGAAATTTAAAAATAAAGGTTATGACAAGTGTTAAAAATTATTCAGATCAACCAGCCTACGAAAGGCAAACGATAGATACTTACAATGAGTTTATCAATTTAGAGCTTACTAGAAAGCCATATAGAGGAGAAGACGTTTATACTACTATAGACTATAATAACTTTTCTGCAGATGCTAAAATTGAATTGAATAAATTACCGGTTGTAGTTATAAATGAAAAATGGACTGATGGATTCTTTTCTTATATGCTAGATGGCAATCAGCAGTTCTATATTTTGGTTTCAGATGATATGGAAGAAATTTACTTTTGTGATACCCAGGGTTATGAGTATGCAAGATATGTAAGCTTTATCGAAAATCTTCCGGAAACTTTTTTTATAGATAAAGTTGCCTAATCGAAATATAGTTCTTATATTAAGGTATAGAAATTAAAAATAAAGGTTATGTCAAAACGAGTTGAATTATTAGAAAAGAAAGGTGAGTTCTTGAAAAGAGAATTAGATAACTTTAGAACTACTTTAGATGAAGTAAAAGCTGAAAGATCTGCAGAATATAAAACTGTTGCTGAAAAATACTTCGGAGAGGTTTTAACTATCGAAGGAGATAAAGTTAAAGCTACTGACGAGAGAATAGAGTTTCTTAGAAACTGTCCGGAAAGGAATTATGATAAAGAAGTGCTAACGGTTTACTTGAGAGGTGAAAGCTTTACAGATAATGACGTTAGTAGAATTGAAACTGGATTTTACTCTACTTCAGAAAATAGTGAATTCGAATTGAATAGAATGGTATTGCTAGGAAAGGCTGCTGAAATTATTATTGATCATAAAGATAATATTTTAGCTGAATGGAATTTCGTTACCGAATCTTTTAGCGGTAAGATAAATGATGCTAGAAAAAAAGTTTATGATGCTGAGAAATTAGTTTCGGAAAACGATAGTAAGGTTTCTGCTATTGAAGATGAGATAGTAAAAGAGAAACTATTCGGAGAAGGTATTAAGTTTGAAATGCCGGAAAACGGACGAACTAGAGACTTACCTGAATTCGATGCGAGATGGGATTACCGAATCGATAAAGTAACTTCGATTAGAGCTACCCGCAAAACTGCTTCCGGAAAATCTTATGATGTAGAAGGAACGTTTGCTATCGATAGATGGGATAGTGATAAAAATGAATACTATACTGAAGATAGTTGCTTTGAGATTAAGGCTGTTAAGGCTGATAATATCGAACGAATGCTTACTTTTAATAAAGAATTGATAAAAGAATAACTTACCTTTATTTTGAGAGTGGATGGGAGCTGTTTGACCGCGTTGTCAATATAAATGCTCCTTGAAACTTTTTTAAAAAACTTTGTAAGTTAGTTGGCGTTCCGGAATATAGTTCGTATATTAAGGTATCAAAATTAAAGATATGAAATTATACAAACATAAAACTACCAATACTCCAATCATCAAATTAAACAATCAATACTATATTACCCACCACGATATTTTATCAAACGAAATCTTCCATACCCTACACGCGTTCGGAACATCTTCGATCAAACATCCTAAATTTAATATCCCATTCAATCTAATTAAAAATCCTACACAAGATTTTATCTCAAATCTAATTTAAAAAAAAATAAAAAACAGTTGCTAGTCTGAGGATTAGTTCGTATATTTAAGTATTAAAAATAAAGGTTATGATATTAAGTGATATGAAAGTTGGTGATGAGTTTTACATGGATGGATTAAGCTATCCAGATAACAATCCAGTAAAGACTGTTTGTACTCTTATAGAGTATAGAGGTATGAATAAATACGTTGTAGATACAGAGGACTGTTTAGTTCTTTGTGATGGTGACGATAAAGTATATAATTAAAAATAAAGGTTATGGTGAATACGTTTTATAAATTAAAGATGTCAAATCTGGAATTAACTATAGAGAGTTTGAGAGGATTTATCAATACTCATTATGTAGAACTAACTACTAATCCAGATTGTAATGTTGTACAATTATATAATGATTGGGCAGCTGTAAACTTATAGTTGCTAGTCTGAGAATTAGTTCGTATATTTAAGTATTAAAAATAAAGGTTATGATTGCAACATATTCACATTCAAGAAACGAAATAAAAGGATTGTCTAATTCATCGATTGCTTCCGGAGAGAAGAACGATTGTGTAGTTAGAGCGATGGCTTCTGCTTGCGGAGTTGATTACGATTCAGCTCATAGTATAGTAAAGACTGAAATGAAAAGAGAAGATCGAACTGGAACTCGAAATAACGATATAGTGGAAGCTATGAGAAAGTTTAAGAAGGAAGGTCTAGAGATTGCCGGAAAGAAGTTTGATGTAGACTTATTAGGTAAGAGTAGAATTCAGAATACTTATAAGCTTCATGGAGAGTTAATTGATAGAAAGAAAACTGTTAAAAGCTTTATCCAGGATAATAATAAAGGAACGTATGTAGTATTAGTTAGCAAGCATGCGTTGACCGTAAAGGATGGAGTATTAATAGATAATGTAGGAGAAGAGTTTAGACCTACTAGAAAGATATTAGGAGCGTTTGAGATGAAGCTTGTAGAAGATAAGTCGGATGCTCAATTGAGTTTGTTTTAATTATTTGTTTTTGAATTCTAAGTCGGAGGAGGGCGAGGGGGCGTTTGTCTCTCGTCCGCCGAAGGCGCCACGCGCAAATTTAAAATTGTTATGGAAGATAAATTGATAAAAAAGTATAAGACGGAGTTAGAGGGGTGGGGGTTTTCTTTCTCATCGACGAAGTCGCCACGCGAGTTTTCTCCTAACATCCCTACCAAAAAAGGGGTAAAGGAGATACCGGGCTTTGAAGGAACAATAGATGCTTTAAATGGCCTATCTTTATATGACCGGACTAAAGTCCGTCTCTGAGGTAGTAGTAGATTTTGGTTATACCTTGATACATTGAAAGGTAGATCCATACAAAGAAACGATCATTGACATATAAGAGACGATGCTATAGCCTTCTAATTAGGTTAAGTGTATTAAATATATCGGAAGTATATATTGATATAAAGATATACACATATAAAGATATAGAGATATATGGTAGTGTGTAAAAATATAGCTATAGAATGTATAGGAAGGTAGGAGCTAATATCAGGCATGCACCCCTTCCGGAAAAGTTTTTTCTATATAGAGCATAAATCCAGCCATACAAATTCCGATATTCGTAATACCCTACTATGTCTTTATAGAGGTGTATTCCAGGATATGTAAAGGATTAAAGGAAAGGGTGGGTATAATGTAAAAAGGGTATAGAAGTTGCCTATATGAGATATAGTTCTTATATTTACGTAGTAAAAATAAAGGTTATGACTTATACAGATAAAGTAAAGAAATCAGAAGTTATTAAGAAAGCCATCCTGTCTATTAATGATGGAGAGGGTTTAGATATTATATATAGAGGCCAGAAGTATACTATTCAGTCTTGTACATATAAGAATGGAGATGTTACTTATAGTATCTGGAATACGGTTAGAGGTATGAATATTGAATCTTTGGGTCGTACTATAGCTAAGGCTTACTCTTACGATATGATGTCTCAACGTACTACTTACAATTTTCCTTTGTATAATATTGAATTAGCTTAATATGAAAAAGGTATTTCAAGGTATAGCCATAGTATCATCAATAGCCCTACTAGCCTATATACTATATCAAATACTCTATATAGGTATATTAGGATTCCAGTATCTATTAAACTACCCTCTATATACCCTACTATATATACTAGGTATGCTAACCCTACTCTACATATACTACAAACTACAAGACCGGTACCGTCGTCGGTAGGTCAAGGTTAGGTCAAGGTGCCGGCAAGGTGAGATAAACCTGACAGTATTGTTCCCTAAGACGGCGGGAAGTACTGCGTGAGCGCCTGACTAAGAAATATATCCCGGATAACTTTCACTTATTAGTAATATATATGTATATATTTAGAATAGAGGTTTAATAAAAAACCATACAATCTCGGCTAATAGATTACCTATCATCCATCCTAAACCTATAAAACCGATTGATATAAAGAAATAACTAATATACTTATAGATGCGTTGTTTTATCATAACCTTTTAATTTTTTAATATATGGGACAATACTATCAAGCTTACAGTAGACAATATATGCTATAGAAAATACCAATATAACATTAGATGTCTCTGTATTATATGCTGATGGATCTTTTATTAATGTTGTTCCTAGTGTGAGTAACGCTATGGTTACTACTAGATGTGCTAATGCTTCTATATCTTTTTTCATACTTTCATTACTATTTCGTAAGCTTTTTCATACAATTCTTGTAAAGGTAAACTACTATCTAATGTCTTTAAACTCGATACAGTCTTTAAAACCTCACTTCTCTTACCATGAGATTCAGCAGACAATAAAATTTCTTCGATAGACATAGTATACCAGATTTATATATTGATTAATATAAGAACTTTTTTGCATATATACAACTAGATCTCAAAATTTTTTTTAGCAAAATTTTTTGTGTATAGGGGGGATATTTCATATTTTTACTATTTATTATAAAGCAATCATGCATAAACTAGACCCACAAGCGTTATTCTCTATCTTCGAACAAGGAGATGAAGAGATTTATAAAGAGCATGGAATCGAACATAAGCTCAAAAATCCGTTTGTTTTAATGGGAATGGTAATCAAAGGATTAGAAAACTTTGAGCTAATGAGCGATATGTATGAAAATAACTTCCCTAAAGAGTTTAAAAAGAATAAAGAGAATATACGTAGAAAATACTATACCAGACTATATGAATACCTTGCTCGTATAGATAGTGATAGATTTGATCATCTATATACTATAGGAGAGTCTTTTGAAGCCGGTAAAGTAGAAGACGGTTTACAACATCTTTTATTCTATTTTGAACATGTAGAAGAGTATGAGAAGTGTAAGGTAATAAAAAGATACATGGATCACTTAAATATTGCAAAAAACATTACAATAGAGTTGGAGACCCGGTAATTTTTTCTTATATTTACATATAGTTAAAAAGGTTATAAGAAAATGGAAAATCTACCAAGCACCAAATTCTCTCGTATTACTCCAGAACAGGCGCAAGCCTACATACCCGTAGAAGAAGATGTAATGAACTCAGAAGCTCGTTTCTACACTATTACTCCACATAGAGATATAGATAGACAGAACGATGGCTGGGAGGAGGTAACATATTATACCGGTAGACGTAAAGTAATGAGGATTACCCCGTCTGTCGACAAGCAGCATGTATATGTTCTCTCTAACCCTTCTATGCCGGGTCTTCTTAAGATAGGTTATACCAAAGGCGATCCTTCTAAGAGAGTCTCTCAATTAGATAGATCTACCTCGGTTCCTACCGGTTTTGTGCTTGAATGGGCCTTTCCTTGCTATAACGGCATTGAGTTAGAAGCCGAAGTACACGAGTACCTGTCCGGTTATCGAGTTAACAATCAAAGAGAATTCTTTAAAATACCTTTAGAAGAAGTAAAATCTATTATAGAAAAGCTTGGTCAAAAGTATAATGGATAAAAATTTTCGAGGCAACTTCGCGCGTTTGCGCGGCGGGCTTCGCCAAACAAATATAAAAACGGTTATTATGAAATATTTTATTTTTTTACTCGCCCTCCTTACTTTAAGCTGTACTAAACCTGATGATGTATCTTCTCCTTGTCTGTCTGGAGATTGTGATGCTCGTTTAATTCTTAATTATCCGCAAGATGAAAACGGATATTACCATGTTGATCTTGATTTTGACGGAGAATATTATCCTCGTTTCAATATATATGTTGAAGCAGATGATATGTATGAGGAATATCAATACAACGATATGACTGTTATAGAAGCTAAATTTGATACAGATACTTACTGGAATGTGGATGGTGATTTAAATTTTTCTGTTCCTCTGTATAACCCTTGGTTATCTCTTCAAACTTATAACGGTACTCAAATCCCGGTAAGCTCTACAGATGTAACGGTTAGTTTCTTAGACGGTTACGTAGTTCCTATAGTTCAACGTAATACCCGAATCTACCTATCCGATGATTGTTTCGGAGGATGTGAGGAAAGACCAGGAAAACTTTACGGTAAACGTATAATAGGTCCTATATCACCTCAGATACTTAATGATACTATCAGTGTTTACGGTAGAGTATTATGGGAAGCAGGTAGTAAATACGAGGTAAATGATGAATTAGTTGCTAAAATTATTATTAAGTAGTTGGTTTTTAAAAAAAAAGTTCATAACTTAATAATATATAAAAAAAATTATATATCAATATATATGAGAAATAAAGATTTAATATCAAGAAAGATAGAAATTATAGATTCTAAAATAAAAGTTCTCAACTTCCATATAGGAACTAATAATAGAGAAGAATCATATAACTCTTTAGATCTAATTAAAAGTACTTTAGGTGATATAAAAGTACTACTTAATACCGAAACTCAAAACTAACTATGTTAGAGGCCGAACTTATACAAAAAAATTACGAAAAGCATCTTAAAATTATAGATACTTACATTACCGAACGTAAAGACTCGGTTAAATCTATGATTGAACATATGGAGGATACCTATATTATGGCTCCT
>Ga0181379_1000034_pt1 | contig 60167 bp, 50 predicted proteins | sample 2SPOviralmetaG_FD_130115 | JGI IMG/M metagenome (GOLD analysis project Ga0181379, IMG submission 130115) | Marine viral communities from the oligotrophic San Pedro Time Series (SPOT) site, San Pedro Channel, CA, USA - 2 SPOT_SRF_2009-07-10 | ecosystem: Environmental > Aquatic > Marine > Strait... | reverse complement strand
TGCTAAACCTATCTTAGTTCGAACAGGACATGGTAAAGAAACTGAAGAGCTTTTAAACAAAAGATTCACATATAGACCACTTAAAAAAGTAACGCTTGTGTTTGACGACTTAGCTGACTTTGTAAAATACTTAGACAGTAAAGATTAAGCCTGCGCTTCACCCCATCTAAGAACAATATTAGCTTCAATAGCGGCGCCACCAACTTTATAAACATTAATACCTAACACATCAGGACCGTTTGGATACGTTCCTCTACCACCTAATGGTGTGTTAGTAAGTTCTTTTAGTTCTTTAAAGTCAGTTGTTGCACGTTCTCCTGGTGTAGCAATAAATGCAAAGATTGTTTCGCCCGGTTGTGCATACGGTGGTTGTACAAATTCAAACTGTATAACACCAGAGCTTAGAGCTAATGTACCAGTAAATGAGTTGTTAAAATCAATTTGATAAAATGAATTTCCAGCCCATGTTACTAATTCAATATCGTTAATATATGTCTGTGAAGGAAATGTAACACTACCTCCGCCTGTTGTAACCGCTGTACCTACCTTAGCGCCTGATGCTTGGAACTGGCCTTGGTCCAAATATGCAAAGTTTCTGTTAACAAGAGCTTCGTTGAAAAGAATTGTAAAATAATCTGATTGATTCCCATTAATATTTGAGGTTGGTCCACTGCTTATTCTAAAGTAACCATAGCTACCGCTGTTGGATATATAGCCGCCTGTAATAGTAACATTAGATCCTATATTAGCGCCTGTAATAACTTTACCAAGAACTGGTGTTAAGTCTACGCCACCAAATGTTGTTCTGTAATCAGAACCATTTATATAAATTAATCGATTATTTCTTCTACTCGTATATAATCCACTATCCATTTGTGTGCTAACTTGTGCAATACTGTTTATATTTGAGGTAGTCGCTGCCTCGCCAGTTGACCAAACAACACTACCACCTGAAGCAATCTGTGCAAAACTCGGCTGTCCACCTTGTGCAACCCCTGCTAATCCTGTCCAACCAATATCTGCTGGGTTTACAGGATAGTTCTGTGGATTTAGAATACCTTCAACAACAATACCTTTATCGTCACTACCTGCTTCTGATGTAATCTCTAAACCTTGTAGCAACAACTGAGCTCTGTTAAGTAGTTCTCTTTCACCTAAGTCTCCAACAATAGCGTTTGAAACACTTGGTGCAAGTCTAATCAAAAATGCAGTTTGTCTTGTTGTACTTACTTGGATACCTGTTTCTGCGTATGAGAAGATATATCCTCTATCTTCATCAAACATGCCGTCTGTAATAAACGCAGAACCCCAGTGACTAATCAGCGGTGTAACTGTATTACTAATTAGCACAACACCAGTTTTATTAGCATGAACAGCGGCAGCTCCTGCACTATATGTTCTTGTTGCGCCTGCTTGGAAATTGCTAAAGTTTGCCCCACGAGTTAATCCAGATAAAGTATTGGTTGATTGATCGTTTGCTGTAAACTCTATAATTTCGTTGTCAATATATACTGTACCAGCATTTGGAAAGAAACTACTATCTCTTAAAACCAAAGACGTTTGCACATCTGTCATAGCTTCTGCAAGTTTGCCTGGAGGTCCTTCGTTAGCAACTTCGTACCTAACAGGTAAGTTTCCTGAACGCATAAACGCTTCTGTGTTAATGTTTGAATTACGCATTCTATGTGCAAATATAAAGTTACCATCTGCACCACGTACCATATAGTCAATGAAACCAGCACCATACCAACTAAATTGTATTCCAATCATCTGCATCTTAGCATAATCAAAGTTATAACCGCTTGGACCAGTGCCGTCCATTCTATCCATATTAAAGTCTTTTTGCTCTACTTTTTTATCTGAAATAAGCATCATTTTAGATGCAGAACAATCTATTACTCCGCGCCAGTCAGGTGCTACTGTACATGCTGTATCGCTTTGTACATGCGTTACGACATGCGTCATTCCTTTTATAACAACCCTGTCGCCTGCTTTTAATTGATCTGTGAATTTGGTATTTGCACCTGTAATATTATTTGTATCTACAGCAATATCAACTGTTCCTGTAATTTGTTTTGTACTTGTACGTTGTACAACACTCAACTGTGTTCCATCATATTCCCAAAAAATTCCGTTTTGGTCATCAAATATTCCTGAACGCACAGTTGCACCATGCCATTCTACAACACTCATTTGTGCGTTAAAGCCTAAGGTAGCTGAAGTATCACCTAATATTCTTTGTGCTCTAACTTTGAGTGTTCTTTCGTCTACTACTTGTACTACTTCGTAATCAAAGCGTGGAGGTACTGCTGTTTCAGGACCACTATTGAAACCTGCGATTTCAATACCTAACAAACGAATTACTCCGCCTACTTGACATCCATGATCGTTATCGTCTGTTATAATTGTTATTAAGCTACCAATTGGAGTATCTTCCGCTTCTACACTACGTAAGTCATAACTTGGAGCAAATAGAGCACCAGTTGTGTACATAATACCTTTACCTGACTGGTATCTAATATACTTTTTACTTTGACGTATTGCTTGAGCACCGTGTTGTGGACCACCTGTTCCTAATTGTACACCGCCATCAAATGGTCTGTGTATAAAGAACGAATCTGGTCTTGGATAAACAACACCTAATATAGGCGTTGCCGAAGTATCAATTGCGCCAGCCGCTCTGGCTTGGAATTCTAATTGATTAATTTCTGGAATATTTGTAGCAAAGAATGATCCGTCTGCTAAACCGTGATTGTTTGAACCGTCATCTGATTCTGTAGCAACAATAAATGTGTCACCCGGTACCAAACCGTGTGCTGCCGGAAATGCAACTCTAATAGTTGCCAATGCACTATATGTCACAGAAGTATTACGAGGACTAATATCATTTGTTGGTTCACTTAACCCCAAAGAACAATATAATTCAACAACATCGCCAGCATATGCTTCAACAAAACTATCTTGAACTGATGTAATTGCTCCAGATTCGTCTACGCCTGTGACTTGTAATGTCAAATCATTTAACGGAGCAACACCACCTAAGCTATCGCCTTCAATTTTTATTGTGTTACCGATTGCATAATCTGCGCCGCCTGACGCTATAGTTGTATTGTAAAATGCTGATGAATCTTCAGTGTCTCTTAAAACATTAAATAATGCATTTGTACCTGCTGGTTGCTGTATTTCAGTTGTAACACTTGTGTAAGAAGCTGTGTCTCCATTTGCTGTACCTGAAATATTTACTCCGGTTATTGTGCCTGATGCATCAGCTGTGTTGATAGTAATAGTTGCATCGTGCGTAGGAGTTTCGCCTGATAATAGGTTACCAAGGATTGTAAATGTTTGTGAAGGACCGTAATCTACACCACCATTGTCAATAGTAACATTATATGTGCCGCCACTTGATGTTATATTAAAAGTACCACCATTACCAACTAAGTTACTCGGCGTTATGTCTGGATTCGAACCTGTATTTACTGCTGTACCTGATACACTTATAAGTGTTATTTCTCCCGCACCACCAACATTGTCAATTGTAATTGTACAATCGTTTGTTGAAGAAACACCATCTAATAATGCTCCGTCGATTACAATAGTTTCTGTAGAAACATATGCTGTACCTGCTGTAAGTATAGTTGCAGTATAAGTTGTACCGGTTCTTGAAATATTGAATGTAGCATCTACACCGCTACCTGAATATGTTTGTGCAGGATTGTTATAAGAGGCACTACCATCTGGAGCAGTACCTGCTGATGTAATTGTAGTTATTTCTCCACTTGCACCAACACCTGTCACTGTGATTATTAAGTTGTTTGTTGTATCGCCACCTAATATAGGTCCATTTACTAAAAGTCTATCATTTAAAGTATATCCTGATCCTGGTAAATCAAGTGTTACGGCATATGCGTTATTTGTGTATGCAATATCAAAAGAGCACCCAAAACCTGTACCACCATTTACTATTGGTTGCAATGCGTTGAATGTTCCTTCGCCATCATATGCTGTACCTTCTACATCTACAGTTAATACACCACCATCGGAAAATGTTTCTGTTACAACTAATATTAAATCGTTTGCTGGTGTAGTACCGCCTAATTGGGAGCCTGATATTCTTAATCTATCACCTTCATTATAGTTTTCACCACCTCTGGATACAGCATCAACTGTGTAAACTTCATTTGATCTTGAAATATCAAATTCTGCAAACAAACCGTTACTGTTTACATTGTCGCCGCTAACAGATGTATAAGTTGTCTTGTTACCAATAATATTACCCTGTACACTACTGGTCAGTGTAATAGTATCTGTTGCGCCAAAGTCAACACTTTGAATAAATGTTGCTGTACCGTCACCTCTGTCTAAACCTAAGTTGTCAACTACGCCTGTAGCATCCTCTAAAGTAATAACATTATCGCCTGTACTATAATCACCTACTACGCTTACTGTCATATAGCGGCCGCCACCGTTTGATATATCAGTTATATTTGTAACCTGTGTACCAGTAACAAGACCTGTTCCTATTAACGGAGCACCAATTGCAGGACTAAATCCATCAAATGTAATTAATGTTGATCCTGTAGGGTTATCTAATTCTGGAAATATTGTTCCTGAGTAACCGTTACTTGCAACAGTAAATGTTGGATCAGAACTAATAGTAGCACCTGTGTAAAAATTAGCTTCACGTAATTGTGTATATGTAGTTGATAATACCTCGCCGTTACTTGAGCCAACTTTAGATTTTGCATAAAATTGGAAAGTAATTGTACTCGGCACTGTAGTAATAATAAAACTACCTTCTGCTCTTGCCGCACCTGCAACACTATTTTCTAACGCTTTGATAGTAATAGCCTGTCCTACTTCAAAACCGTGTGCGGCAGTTGTAGTAACTGTAATCAATGAAGCACCAATACCAGATGAACCAGCACTTGCATCTGTTGTAACACTTTGTACCGGTGTATCTGTACCTGCTAATTCATATACAGAAGGATAACCTCTAAGTGTAGCAATTGCCGCCCACTTAGTAGGCTGTAGTCCGTACTCAAAGTCAGCATCAAGCATTGATAATGGTTGTGCAACACGCAAACGTTCAATAGCATCAGTACCAAAATCAAATGGTCTTGTTATAACTTGACTATTTCCGTTCTCTGTTTTTTCTATGAATACTTGTAATTCGTCAGTAGCGGAATGTGTAGACGTACTATAATTAAATTCTAATGTTGTAATTTGATCAGTTTTTTGCGTATACTTTGCAAAATCTTCGTCTTTGTAACCAAATGTATCTGTCTTTACAAGTGCTTTGCCGCCAGTAGTTTGCGATGCAAAATTATATATTATTTCATTTTTTGTTGTGTTTGTTACAAGTAATATATCTGCTAAAGTATGGTTGCCCATAAACTTAATATACCCTAAACCAGTATCAGTAATTGTTCCAAATGCTGATAATCCATTAGCAATAACACTTGACGTCTGTGTAATTAAAGTTGTCATTGTAGTTATTGCGGTTGATTCAGATGTCTTAGTAGCATCAATAGTTTGTGTTACACTACCATTTATACTACCGTAAGCTGTATTTGTTAAAATAAAACTTGTAATTAAAGAATTTATAAATGAATATGTTAGAATTTCAGGTTGTCTATCTCCGTCAACTTGTGGAGTATCCCCGTCCCAATAATATTTTACAATATCATAAAGTGGCTTGTTACCGCCGTAGCGTAAACATTTTAGCCATGCATCAACATTATAGCCAACATCTCTTTCACACTTTTCTGTATTGTAAGTGTAACCAACAAATCCTGTTGCACCTTGACTAACTTGTAGTGCTATCCAGGCTGCCGATTCTTTTTGTATAAATTCTTTGTTGTTGGATAATAAGTCATATGCATTAGGATAAAGATTTTCTAATGCTCCTAAACCCGGTTTAAATTTATAATCTTGTATTAGTGTCTTTGCCATTTATTACAATCCAAATGCTATTGAGAATGAGATCGCTTGAAGATCTACATAATTTTTATTCGCTATATCAGTAGTATTTAGCGGGCTTGTCGATACACTTGCCGATGTAAAGGCTGCTGTGCTCGGAGTAATTGCTCCGATAGTTGTGTTATCTATTGTACTATTTGTTATTGCACTACTGTTAATTGGTGCTGAAATTCCGTCGCTATCAATATAGCCTATAGAAGTACCATCCATTTTGATGATTACTTTATTTGCCGCACCAAAGTTTAAATTTGTGTTTGATATTAAGTCGGGTATTCCTACACCGTCAAGTTTTATTTGTCCTGCTACACTTATATTTTTTGCTACAGACATACCGCCTGCAAGTTGCACTGCACCAGTATTTTGTCCAGTTGCTTGTGTTGAATTTGTTACTTGTAATGAACCAAATATTCCTGTAGGATTTATAATGTTTATTACAACCGTTGTGCCTGCTGTAGAGGCACTTGCATAGTATAATGTATCAGGTGCATTCAACGGCACTGTAAACTTTAACGTTCCAGAAGTTTTACCTTGCGCTCCTACTCCAACGCCGCCGCCACTATGCGTAAGTCCGTCGTTGTATGGTATTTGAGCTCCTTCTTCTGCTTCTGGATCTGTATCAAGTTGTCTAATCCAAAACTGAAAATCAGTTAATGAAAGAGCAATATTATAACTTTTACCTCTTTCTAATGTTAGTTCTGGATTATCAAATTGTCCTTCTACTGTTCCAAAAAACCCGCCACTGTCATAAAATGTGTAATCAACAACTATACCACTATCTGTGTCTGCAATATTAAAACTTGCCGCAATAATATTACCTGCAGAGTCTACACTAAACCCAGGACTGGAAAAACCAAACCCTGATTGGAACGGTGTTTGTGTTGCGTTAGATAATGCTCTGGTCATAGTATGCTTGCTCCTGTATATCGCTCTGTGCTAAAAATATATTTGGCACCTTTAGCTAAAGGAATTGCAGGACTTGCAATTATGTTTACATACGAATTGTTAACTTGTGCATTTAATGTGATTAGCTGTGTACCTGTTGTGCTACGTGCATATTCTACCATGTTGGCATCATTCATAGTTGCAGTAACCATAAATTTAACCATTTCTTTATTGTTTGCGTCTAAGTCTACACTAATTGTATAGTCTACTGAAATGAAATCACCTAAGTACCATCTATCAACAACAACGCTGTCGCTTAGGCTTGCCCAAGGACCCGAGTGAGTAAACCCACCGTTGTTCTTTATGATTAATGTGTTGCTCTTTCCACGTAGAAAGTAGTTTAATATGCTCATATGGTTTAGATCCTAATACAAAGTATTTATCAGAATCTTTAACCGTTAATCATTTAGGATAGTAAGTAATTTATTATGTTCAGGAAGGTACAAGTATTCAATATCACTTTGCTGTAAAGTCCATAGTGCATCTTCAAGTGTTTCAACTAAAGGTTCGCCACCTAAGTTAAAACTTGTGTTGAAAATTATAGGACAACCTGTAGCATCTTTAAATGCTTTTATAAGGTCATAATAATTTTCATTTTGTTCCCTATTTACAGTTTGTATACGGCAAGTTCCGTCTACATGAATAATAGCAGGAATCTTTTCTTCAACACCAGGCTGACAGTTTACAGCATACATCATTGTAGGTGAGCTTTCCATACCACGTAAATCAAACCATTCGTGTACATCTTCTTCTAATATACTACCTGCAAATGGTCTAAAATATTCTCTACGTTTTACCATGTTTACATGTTCTTTACCATTAGGGTCTGTTGGATCGTATAGTATGCTTCTATTGCCTAATGCACGTGGTCCATTTTCAGAACGGCCTTGGTATACTGCTACAATATTTTTATCAGTAATTAATTTTATTACGTCTTCATTTGTTGCATCTGTTACATCTGCTTTGTATTGTTTAGAAATTGCATAAACTTCTTTGGTGTCTATATTGTACTTTGGTCCAAGATACAAATCGTCGCTTCTTTCTAAAACTGACTCATCTTGTGTTAGAGATCTATGGAACATTAATGCCGCGCCTATTGCTGTGCCTGCGTCATTTGAAATAGGTTCTACGTATAAATTAATACCCATGTCTTTTAATTTGTCTAAGTAAAAATAATTTGCAACACAGTTTAAACCATACCCACCGCTTACTACAACATTTTTTTCTCCAGTCATTTCAACTGCTTGTAAAATTAATTCTAATGCTCTTTGTTGTGTTTGTGTTTGTACAGCGTAAGCCATATCTCTTCTATTTTGCATCTTTGTAGCATCTTCATTTTCGTCTGGATTCTGTTTCAGCGCATCAAATGATAAAGAATTTACTTTGCCCGAGTTAGGATATGTTGGTATAATTAAATTTCTATTGACTAATGGAATAACGCTGGTTCTGTCATAAATTTTTGGTATACCGTCGTTTTCTTTGCCATATGGAAATAAGCCCATTGTTTTGCCTGCTTCGATGGCACTAAATCCACAATATTCTGTAACTGCTTCATAGGCTTTTACCAAGCCTGCTCTTTCATTTACAAATGCAGGATATTTGCCGCCCATCTCATCTACAGCTTCAACTTCGCCGCCGATAGCAGGTCCTCTAATACCAATGTGTTTCCAAATTGTGTTCAAGTCATTTGGATAAGCACAAGAATATAAAGTTTCGGTTTCCCACCCTGTCGTTTCTTCGTTGTTCATACTTAATGGAATAAAAGTTCCAGCGCCGTCTATAATAACGCCAGCGGCTGTTTCAAAACCACTTCTATAAAAAGCACATGCAACGTGCAGTCTATGGTGCATATGACTGAGATCTACCACTTGCGGATGCTCGTATGGATTTTCTTTTCTACTTATTAATCCTAATTTACGTGCTAAACCAGTATACACATCATCGCCAGTAAAGTCAACTCGTCCTGCTGTTTCAGCTAAAGATTGGGTGTGTGCTACTACCAGATAATCAATTTTGTCTGTGTATTCTAATATTTTAACCATACTTGCATATGGGCCTCCATCATATTTGTGTCTTGAAAAACGTTCTTCTTCAATAGCAAATACAATTTCACCATCTTTAAGCAAGCATACGCCAGCGTTGTGACCTCTTGTTATGGCTGCGATGTATCCTGTATTACTCATATATTACATACCTCTATATTTTATGTACCAATTTTTCATTCTGTGATCATCATCTATACTTTTTGTAAAAGATTTAAATGACCTACCACACTTGGTGTAAAGTTCTTGTACTGTATCTATCCACTTATTGATCTGCGTAGGTTCGTTCTGGCTATCTAAGCCAAGTGCAGGAATAATGATATTATCCAAATATTCTTTGTGTTGTAGTATCGACGGGTGTGTGTCTTTGTAACTATCTTCTTTAGATCCAATAAACCAGTTAGCAGTGTTACCTTTAGGATATTGATTATTAAAAAATGTATAGCAGTCGTGTTTACTTTTCCAAGCATACAAACCTACAGGAGTTAGCCAATGGTCTTTAAACGGTGTATAAATTTTATCTTTATAAACTTTTAAGTCTTTATCTTCCCACAAATCTTCACCAGTATAAATATCTTCTCCGTGATCTCTCACATCATCTTTTCTGTAATCACTACCGGCTTTGTTAATTTCACCCATGCTTGTAAAATACCATTTACATCCTATACTTTCAAGCATATGAATTGCAATGTGTATATTATTAAGCGTGTGATAACAAAAACTTTTTTCATCAAAAAATTCATCTAACCATTTTCTATTATATCTATCTGAATTTATAAAATTAAAAATACTACCTTTTGTTCTCCAGTGACCTTCACTAAATTTATGAGTGTCGTTTCTAAAAGGATTAGTCCATTGTATAATTACAGTGTCTTGTTTGGTAAGATTTTTAGTTGCATGAATTTCTGATAACCGTTCTAATAATGCTCTATTCCCCAGCCCCGGAAAAGCCCAGTTTTCGTACTCGTCAAAGTATAAGCCTGCAAAGTCAGCATAAGACGGCCAAGCGTAACTTGTGAAACTACAACCTAATGCAAATAACCGTTTCATTTACTAATCTTCTTCGTTTGGTCTACCGCAAATGTTATTCATTATATATTCATGTATAGGCTTAGTCATAACCATAATGCCTTCGTTTTTCCTATTTACATATTCGTCTGGCTGTATACGTATAGGATCGTATACTCTATCGTGCATTCCAAGATCAACTATGTTCATAAATTCACAGTCTGGATATGAAACATTTTCTGGAAATGTTGATCCTATTACTACTGTCGATGGAGTTTTGCCTATGTATGCCATGTGTTGTCCTACACTATCACAACCTAAGAAGTGATCTGCTTCTTTGATAATTGCACTCCATTGTCTTAAACCTACGCCTTCTGGCATAGCAATTTCATCTGGAAAGTTATCGCCGCTAAAGTCGAATTGTAATTCTGACATTAGCACAATACCGAAACCCTCTTTTTGACAATGCTTAATTAAAACTTTTAAGTCTTTGTATTCTATACTTCTGCTACTTTGGTCTACAAAATTATTTTCCATTACTTGTACACCACGGCCAAACGGTTGAATAACAATTACTTTATCTTTTTTGAGTTTTTCTTTTACTTCACGAACAAGTTTTCTTCCAACAAGCACTTCGTCTTTGTTTAGACGTAGAGTAGGAGGAGGTAAATCTCTTACACCTTTGTTGTTGATTTGAATATCAAAGGCTTGAGCTAAACTACATTCTTGATTGTAATATTCGTATATTCTATACGGTTCTGTAGTGACAATTTCTCTGTCTTTAATTTTTTCTTTGAATAAGTTTTTGTGCCAGTGATCGTAAGCACGTTCGTCTAAATCCGGGTGACCTTTGAATGCATCAGTTCCGCCTTCGCAAACAATGATAAAATCGTCATCCTTATTTTCTTCAAGATATTTTTCAAATGCAGGTATAGAGCATAGTACGCGACCGTAACCGCCATTCACAAAAAACGCTTTTGATTTCATTTGGTATCCTATAAGTTTGTGTTATTACACAGTTACTTATAGGCACCAATCAAAAGCGTTATTGTTTTTGGTTCTGCTAAAACTTAATTAAAAGGTCTTGGCGGAATTGCTGGATATGGAATTTTCCAGTGATCAGTTGAACCGTACACACTATCAAAATTTTGATACCATGTTTTTACTGCGTTCAGCTCATCTATCCATGATTGCGGTTGACCTGCTGTGTCAGCAAGTTCTGCATCGATTTCTGCAATACGATCAGGATGATTACCTACAATTTCATCTCTGGTACATGCTGGCTCAATTAATTGTAAGCCACCAAATTCTTTTGTTCCAGGATTGTATGTCATATTTTGCGGATATTTGTAGATAGCACCTAATATGCTTTCTTCCGGATAATCGTAATCATATTCTAATGAACCGTCGCCACCTGGAATTGCCTCCACGTAGTTGTCAATTTCAGTTTGACACAAATAAGCATTACTCAATCTTGAAATATGCAGTAATGTGTTATCATCTTTGTATGCGTCGACCATATAATGGTCCCAGTTATCATCAACGTACTCGTCAATATTGATATCTGCCGCATCGTTTGATTCACCTTCTATGCCTTTTACTTTGTTACTATCGTTTGGGTCAACGGAGATAACAACGTACCTTGGACCTGTATAAGTTACGGTATGTGTTTTTCCGTCATCAAAGGTAGACTTGAAAGGCTCATCAGGGATATTAATAGTAAAATCTCTTGCCATGTTATATACTCCTTAGCTTGGTTTCCATGTTATTTTCAAGAAGCCGTGTCCTCCACGACTTCCGTGATCTCTTACGCTTGAACAAGGTGTTCCACCTAATCCAGGCATGCCGGGTGGCCAAAAATCTACACACCCTTGCTGTTCGTAACAACCACAGTATGATCCGCTTTGATAGCACGAACCTTCCCATTGGACGGGTGATGGTTGTCTTTTTATTCCGCCCAGTGAATGCCAGTAACTAAAACGCGGAGCTCCGCCTTTACAAGCATGAGCGCACTCGCTACGTAAACAAAACACTGCCGGATCTGGTCCATACATTCCTGCAGGGGAATAAATTTCATAAGATGTTTGATGCCAACATAGTGCATTACAATGACAGAAGAATACTTTACTGTAACAGCCTTGACAGTTAATATCTCCACCATATGCACTTGCATTTGCCCAGGTTGGTGCGTTACATACTACGCCGCATCCGCTACTAAATCCTGGTAAATTTGTAATACATAAACTTCCGTTGTTACCTAAGCAACACATTGCACTACCACTGTTTTCGTGGCATATTGAAACTGCTGAACGTCCGCCTTGCGCACACATACAACCGTTGCCCATGCTTGGACTATTGTTGTAACACATGCCTGAAGATGCACTACATCCTACAAAACACAATGCATCACCATGTGAACATGCTTTACCTATACATCCGCAAACGCATGTACTTGATGTTGTATCTATTGTTTTCTTACTGTATGCTGGAGCGTTACCTGGTACCATTCCTCCACAACAGCACATCTGTGCTGAGCCGCCTGCGCCGCCCCATACTTCTATAGTTGCTGTGCCGTTTCCTGGCGCATGCCAGAATGTTCCATATTGGAAACAGCTACAATGAACTTGTGTCCATGTCCAGATGTAACCATCGTCTAAGTTCGTTTCATTTCCCGAGCTTGGACCGAACGGTTCTCTGCTTTTAACTAAATCTTTTAATCTTGCCATTAGTTCTGCTCCTTATGTGCTCGGTTTAAATTTAATTCTGATTGCACCCGGGCCTCCTCTGTGTCCATAGTCTCTTACGCTACTACATACGTGTGTGCCAAATCCGGCCATTCCGTATGGAAGATATGTAGCACACTGCCAGTTAATGTAACAACCACAACCTCTGTTGCTGTTCCAACAGTGTGCATTTGTATGACCATGCATACCACCTCTTGAAGCGGCTGCCAATCCTGCAATTACATTACCTATTCCACTACCTGGTTTAACCTGTTGTACAGTATCACCAATACCTGTGTAAATAATTGTTGCACCTTCTGTTGCAAATGTTGCTGGCGCTGTTGGAACATAATAAACATGTGTACAGTCACAACATGCATTACAATGATAAAAACATACACAGCCCCATCTACTTGGTTTACATACGTTGTTACTTACTCCTGTCATTGATCCAGCAATGTTTGAACAACCCCACTGATTCCAACAACAGTTACAATATAATCTACAATAGTCATTTGTGTACGAACAATATAGTCCATACTGTGACCCAAAGCAACATGCAATTGCTGTACTTGTACTACAATGCACTCTTGCACCTTGCCCACCTTGCGCACACATACATGTACATCCTCCAAGGTGTTCTACTCTAATACATGTAGCTTGACTACATCCTTCAAAGCACAATCCGTCGTTGTGCCTGCAACTCATTCCGACAAATCCACAAACACAATCACTTGAATTCATATCAACAGTCATTCTTGCATATGAGCCTGAGTTTGCTGGAACATTGTTAGCACAACAGCATTGTTTTGAACCAGTACCACCTGCTCCCCATATTTCTATAGTTGCAGTTCCTGCTACGCCTGGCTGCCAACATATATTACAACGGAATGCTTCGTTTTCGTCGTGTGTACCGACCCATACATAAATTTCGCCGTCTTCTAAGTTAGTTTCTGTGCCGCCTACGTATGCCGCTCTTGATGCTACTATGTCTGATAAATTTGCCATATTATTATTTCCTAACTTGCAATAAACTGTATTCTTACTGCGCCGTGGCCTCCTCTTACACCGTAATCTCTAACACCTTCACAAGGCATTGTTCCGCCTCCGGGTACTCCATGTGGCAAATAACCTTTACAACTGTACTCATATTCGTAACAGCTACAAAGCTGGCCACCACTCCAACAGTGTCCTGGGCGTCCGCCGCCTACTGGTTTTCTATTAAAACTTTCTAAGGCCGTTAACTGGTTACCAAGTGATCCACCTGCTGGTCTATATTTACCATAGCCACCCATTGAACTTGAATACATTAGGTATCCGCCGTTTGTTGATCCTAATCCTGGTGATAGTGCTACACATTGAACATGTGAACAATGACAGCACGAATTACAGTGACCTATATTCATCTTACTATATAATGGGGTATATGTAACATCAGCACCTGTAACATTTGGTACTTGAGACGCACAGTAATTACAAACTACTCCGCAACCTGTACCACCAAATTGTGTAACCGGATGTCCTCTTGCAACAAAACAGCAATATATACTGTTACCTGAACCACTACAGTATGAATAGCCACCTTGTCCGCCGCCAGCACAAACTGTGCCGTTACCAGTTGAAGATACCCAACATATACATGAAGGTTCGCTTAGGCCGCCTACGCATAAAAAACTACTTGAACCATGACAGCTTCTACCTAAGTGTCCGCAAATCATTTGTCCTGTTGTCATCTCAATAGTTTTCTTTCCGTAGCCTCCTGGATTGCCAGCCATGCCGTATGAACAACAACATTGCGCCGCTCCTGTGCCGCTTGCACCCCATATTTCAATAATAGCTTGTCCGTTTGAAGGAGCTAACCAGCAAAAACATGTGTGAGGATCGGAGAACATAGTACCAGGAGTAAAGTAATTTAGTGTCCCAGCTTCCATGTTAGTCTCAGCGAGTGAAGTCTCTACGTCATTTGCTTTGTCTGTTAATATTGCGTTAAGTGATGCCATAATGTGTTTCCTAAACTCTTAAGTACTTGTAATAACCCAACCGTTTGTAGTACCAGTATATAATAGAGTTACAATAACTCCGTCAATATCTAATATTAAATCTTCAGCTGTGCTATTAATGTTATGACTGTTTCTTCCAACAGTAAGGTTATTGCTATTAAAATTATTTCCAATATCAATAATTTGTATCTGATCGCCAACCATAACATCTGCCACTGCTGGCAGAGTAACTTGAAATGCTGTGCTTCCTGTATCACATAGTACCCTTTCATTAGATTTAGTACTGTGCGCGGAAGTTACAGAAATTAAAGTAGGTGATGCAGTTCCTGTTGTGCTTATAAATCTTCCCATTGTTATTTCCTTTTACCTATGTATTTATGCCGTTGGCGTTTCAATTCCAAATGCTACTACAGAAACATTTGCTGAGGTAGCGTATGCAACAATTTTTTGTGTTGCTGACAATACAATACCTGTTCTCTCTAACACCATCTTTGACTGTAGTTCTACATCGTATTCTAAGTACTCTGCGTCCGTCGGTGTGTCTGCGTCTGCAAGAGCAAGTCTTACTGACACTGCGCTGTTTCCCTTATTACAAAAACTTACACTTGCAACTGTAAATGTATCAGCTGGCACGGTGTACACTGTTGTATTAGTTCCTGTAACAAGTTCACTACTTCCTAATTTACCTGAAGCCATGTTTTTTCTCCTATGATCCTAATAAGTAATTCATTGCAACTGGTGCACCATTGACGCCACGCTTAAAATTAAGTTTAGCATTAATGTTTATTTGTGCTCCATTTGTTGTATCAATCGTATCACTGGTTATTCTTACAACACCAGCTGTGATACTATTTACGTTGAGTGTTGCCGCACCACCACCAATTTGTGATGTGATGTATGTTCTGATAGCTTTTTGCGTCGGGACAATGCTATCGCTGTCTGCTGTAAACGTTCCATCAGTACTGAATTCAGTAATTGTTGCTCCTGCAGAGCCCAATCCTAATTCACCTAAGGAAAGTTCTTGCAAACCAGAGATGTTAAATGCATCAGCATTTAGTGTAGCTGTACCTGTTGACTGTTCAACGCTAAACAGTTCACCAACTCTAAAGTTACCATCTTGGTCTGTACTGGTGTAGAACACTCGTCCTCCACCAAAATCGTTTGTTTCTTTTGTTGCGTCCGGAGCAAGTGACGGTACTCCTGGATAGTTAGTAGTGGTAAATCCACCAGTACCAATATCTAAGAAATCGTGTCCTGTCAAACGCACCTGCGAATATCTAATACGCATCTCTAAATCTTGTAAATGACTCGGTGCTTCATTTATTTCTAACTTAGGAGATATTTGTAACTGTGCTTCTAAGTTTGGTACACTACCAGTTAAACTTCTTACTGTTACCAATTTAAACACTTTGTTCGGCAAATGATCAAACACTACGTTAGAACCTGCTTTTGGTTCAACTGTCATGTTTTGTACTTGCACAAATTCTCCTGGTTGGAATATATCTGCATACCCGTCACCTGATATAGTTGATTCAGCAGTTACATATGCACTACCTCTATTACTCCAAGTAGGCTGTGTAACTACACCATCACCTATACGTACCTGGAATGGTACTTCAATAGTATTATTTGGATCTGTAATAGTAAGTACTGGAGCAACTGTATATCCGTTACCCGGATCCCATATTTTAAATTTTGCAACCTTGTCAGCATCTAATACAACTCTACCTTTAGTAGTGTCTGCATAAAGTCCGCTTGCTGGTGCCGCAAAACTTAATCTTGGTTCAATTGAATATGTAGTACTTCCGTCTAATTCTGTTTCAATAGCAGTGCCAGAAACTAAATGGTCCCATCCAGCTGTACCGTCACTCATTTTATTTACTGTTGCAATCTTTGTACCAGAGTTATATGTAGCAATATATCCATATTGCCCTGCACCTGTACCAGATATAATGAATATTGCCATTCCTATGTACTGTGAACTTAAACGTATATCAGTATTAGAAATTGTAATCTGTGTTGCATTACCACCTTGTGCCGCATTAGACGCTTCTATGTAGCCAGCACCGCCTGTATCAAAAGTTCCGTCAACATCAACATCAGTGTCAAGTAGTCTTACTTCCATAACTCCGCCGTCAACAACATTACTTGCAGAAATTGCGGCTCCAAAGCCTTCACCTGCTATGTTTGTAGTTGTTCCGCCGGCTGTATATCCTGTACCTGCATTTAAAAATTCAAGCACTAAAATATTATTTCCATCGGTAAACACACTGTCTACTACTGCTTCTGAATACTGGTTATTTACTTTTGCATCAATTGGAATTTCTGTATCGTCAACTCCTTCAGCAACCGATCCAAATGCACCGTAAGAGTTATTTCCGTTTGTAGCACGAATCTTACCACCGTTTTCAGACAAATAACCAATGTGGTTATAGTAAGTAAACACTGACACAAGTTCTGCTCTACCTAAGTTTGTAACCCAATATCCAATACCGTCACTTAATACTTGTGTAAAGTCGTTAGCAACAATAGAATCGTTACCACCGTTATGTAAGTCTCCATCAACTTTACAACCCACACATGCTGTACCAAATGTAGTTACGTTTTGGATATATGGTGATTTACCTGAGATCCAAACTCTGTCGTCGTCTGGTCCCCAGCCCGGATCAAGTGATGTATATGCACCTGCTGTTGGACGTTTAGTACCATATGTGTTTGCACTACCTAATACACCTGTTAAATCAGCAAGTGTACAATTACGCAATCCTGTTGCATTTCTCATGTAGAACATATCTTCAGTTCCGCTACCTTCTACACTGTTTGCATAGTATCTGGCAGCTAATAATGATTTGTAATTACCTGTGTAAATTAAATCATATTTTACTGCATCAAGATATGTACCAACATCTCTTGCACAAGCCGCTAAACTATATGTGTAACTTGGATAAGTTACTGCAATGTAAGCATGTACTTCTGCAATAATAAAATCTCTATTTGCTTCAATAACTTCTCTTGAATATGTATAGTCTGTAGATGTTTGTGGAGTATTTGTTCCTGCTGTTAGAGGAGTAGTTGAGTCTCCGCTTGCGCCATTAATTCTAAAATCTATGTAATCATAAATTTGTCTAAACAAGTCTGCCGCTACAGTTCCAACAGCTGATGTACCAGCTGGTCTTGTTGTTACTTGCGTATCAGAGTTACCAGTTGACTTCGTAATACTTATGTTTTGTACAATGTCTGATATAACAGCTTCTATTCTTGCAATTGCTGCCAAACTCTTAGGAGTGTCTGATGCAGACGTCACTGCTGGAGAAGGTTTAATTCTTGTAGAACGTAACTCGTCTCCTACAACTGCTGTTCTTTCAGGTATTATCATTGGAAGATGTTCTTCAAATTGTCCTGTCTTTACATAGCATGTATTGTTAGGTATATATTCTGCTTCTGTGCTTGTTGTATTACCTGCTGTAATTGCAGAACTAAGGACTGCAATTTTAGTTTCAGTAAACGATTGCGCATCAACTTCTTCAGTGCTTTGATCATATCCTGTTGGTTTTTGTTGTGTAATTGGTGATCCAACGCCATTTGCTGTTTGGAAATTAGTTGCTGGATCTAAGTTAGGATATATAGCATCATCAATTAATGTTTCAATAACATAAGTTAACATTGCGTTGAATTCTGTTTCTTTACCAGAAATAGTTGAATCATCAAATATCTCTAAAGTTAAATCTCTTATTCCTTTATTACCGTTGTGTCTCAAATCATATATTAATGCGTCAACAATACGCCCAACTAAAACACGCCATACAGTCTTATCATATGTAAATGATCCTGTAAATGGAGATACTGTATTAGTTACTTGATAATCAACCCATTCAACTGCTTCTGCTTGTATAAAACTTCTATTCAAATCTATCAAATACGAACTATTACGTCTGTTAGTTCCCATATCAATTTGTTCAAGTGCATATCTAATTGTTTTGAAAGGTTGATCAAGTGTAATACCATAGGTTGGTGGAGGAGTATCACTTCCTGCGTTTGAATCAACATAAACAACATTTGGCACACTTCCAAGGAAGTCCCATTCTGGTGCATTACCTGCCGCGTTAACTTTTAAAACTTGTCCCGCTTGACCAATTGGTAATCTTGCTGGACCTGCTCCAGCAAAGTAAACTATATCACCGTCTGTTGTTAGTGTACCTGATTCAGGACCACCTGACATCAAGTTCCATTCACTACCATCTAAATCTTGGTCTGGTCTATTTTGAGCAACTGTTTCGTCTGATGTATGTGATAATACACAAATGTAACTACTATCGCTATAACGTACTACGTCTCCGAGATCATAATATGTTGAATCAGTCCAAGCATCTTTCCAATAAAAACCTTGGTTTAATCTCATCCAGTAAGTTGTATTCGGAGGTCTGTTACCGTTACTATCTTGTATACAAAGATATGTGTAACCTCCTAAACTTATAACATCCCCTGTTCTATAATCTTGGTTTGATGAATCGTCACCGTATTCACCTCTATGATTAAATCCTGAAGTAAACAAATCCCAAGTACCAAGATTCTCTGTAGGTACTTCGCCTCTGTTGTTTATAACAGCAACGTAACCATAACCACCGTATGTAATAAAGTCGCCTGCATTATATTCGGTATCATTATTCCATGTATCTTCAAATTCTAATCCATCAACAAACTCGGCCCAGTTGCTTTCTTGTGAACGTAGAGTTATTCCTGTTGCTGTATGGTAAGCTGTACAGATCCAAGTTCCGCCACCGCTCTTAACAATGTCGTTTACTTTGTATCGTGTGCCTTGTGTCCATTCACCTTTGTATTCTATACCTTTATGGAAGTAATCCCATTTAGATTGATCGTTTTCTAAACCAAGTGCGTTTGTTGCTGCCGCAGTGTGTCCTGTGTTACATACGTAAATTTGTCCACCATATTTTACAATATCGTTTCTTCTGTATCTTGCTTCTGCTGTCCAGTCGCCTTTCCAATCAAAACCTTGTGTAAATTCATTCCATTTACTTTGATCAAATTCTAAACCTTCAGCAACTGTTCCTGATGATGTATGCGGTGTTACACAAAGATATTGTATACCATTGTATTTTACAATATCATTTGTTTTATAATATGTTGCAATTGTCCATTCGTTTTTATATGCAAATCCTTCGCCGTATAGATCCCATTTTGTACTATCTGTTTCTAAACTATTTGCAGTAATAATAATACTATTGCCCATGCCTGTGTGTGCATTACAATAGTAGTGTAAAGGTTCATCAAAAGTACCAGTTAGGTCAAGTATTAATCTTCTTGTAGTTGCCGCTTGAAATCCTGCTATGTATGCAGTGACATCAACAGTAGTACCATCTAATTGATAAGTTACTGAATTTGGATCGTATAATACTCCACCTGCTAAAGTACCGTCTGAGGAAGTACTAAGTAAAAACGGATGTGTAGCATTTGTTGCGTTGTCTAAATTAAATGTATTAACTGCGCCTGGAACAATTTGTAATACTGGAGCTTCTGTTCCATCAATATAAAATGCATTTCCGCCGCCGCCTGATTTAGCCGCTACAGTAACCGTAAATGTTGTATTTACTGCATCTGAATTATCAGCTGATGTGTGACCTTCGTTAGCAATGTATAAGTTACCGCCATATTGAACAACGTCATTAATTTTATAAAGCTGGGCATTATCCCAGTCTCCTTTCCATTGCTGACCGTCAGTAATTTTATTCCAATATGCGCTTAGATCTGTGTAAAAATCTGCTGCCGCTGTATGGCCGCCAATACATACATATGTATTACCACCATATCTAACTATATCATCTTTGTAATATGTAGTGCTGGTTACCCAATCACTTTTGTATACAAATCTAATTCGTCCTAACTTAAACTCTGCCATTTGATGCTCCGTCTTCTATGTATTTATCTACCCACATATTATTCACCGCTACTTCCTAATAAGTATTGTGTGGCTAATAAATGTCCGTCAATGCCGCCAATTGCGTTTACTGGTGCATCAATATTAACATATAATTCTGCCGCCGAACTTAATGTGTTTGAGGTTATTTGTACTTGTCCAGCTACTAATGTATTTGTAGTAGCATTTGAACCACCGCCGCTAATCCTGCTTTCTAAGTATGCCGCAATAGCTTTTTGTGTTGGTACAATATTATCACTGTTAGCAATAAAAGATGTTTCTTTTGAAAACTCTCTAATTACAACTGCGCTTGCGCCGACTTGAATACCACCAAGTGATAATTCTGTAAGTCCGCTTAAATTAAATTGTGTTGCACTAATTGTAACAACACCTCTGGCCTGTTCAACTTCAAATAAGTCACCTACTTTAAAGTTACCGTCCTGGTCAGTACTTGTATAGAATACTCTACCACCGTTATATATAATTGTTTCATTAAAAGGTTTAGGATCATCTACTGGATTTTCACCTTCTAAGTATAATGTTGGATAACGTGTGCTGGAAATATTTCCTGTACCAATATCTAAGAAATCGTGCCCTGTTAATCTTACTTGACTAAATTGTTCACGTATTGTACAGTCTACTTCGTGTGCTGGTGATTCATCAGCTTGTAAACTTGGGCTAATTAAAAATTCTGCAGACCAACTACCACTAATCAATTCTTGATTGCTCACTTTTGTTACTGAATAAAGAACTTCGTCGATGCCGCCAATGTTTAAGTTTGATCCAGGTCCTGGTATTGCTGATAAGTCTTTAACAAACAAAGTTGTACCTGTTTGATAATTGTCTGCATATCCATCTCCGGTAATTGTTGCAGTAGCAGTTGTGTATCCTTCTCCTGCATATGTAATTGTTGGTGGACCTAAAACTCCATCTCTGATATTTACATCTAAAATTGCGTCTCTTGTATTTTCATTATCATAAAGTGTAGCAAAACATAATCCGTCAGTATATCCTGAACCAGGTTCGTATACTTCAACTTCCGCTATTCTTGATGTTGTAACAATTACTCTACCAATAGCTCGTGTTCCTGTAGAAACTTTATCCCATTGATTTGATCCGTCAACAAGAACTATCCAGTCATTATCTCCTGCACTTGCACTTGCTGTAAAGCTCTTGAAGTCAGTCATAGATAACGTTGTACTGTCATCTCCGTATGTATTCCAATACAATCCGTTTGTTGATTTTGCCGCAAAAGAACTATTACCTGTTGCAAGGAATGTTCCTGTAGCGTAACTTATATTTGTAAATATACCTTCTTGTATATAACCTGTTTCAAAAATCTGTCCGTTTTGTGTAACTACAGTTGGTATAAATCCAAATGCACTATCTGCTTCTTCAGCACCTATAAGCACTAATTTGTTTGCTCCGTACGCACCATCTGAATATTGGAATTGTGGTACTCTTCTTGGAGAAACTGGTAATCCGGAAGTTCCTACGTGGTCCCAAGTTATCCAATATTCGCCATCAACAGACCATGCAAAATATCCATCTGTTGCATCAAATGCAATATGAACACCATCATAGAAAACTTGTTTGCCGCCATAATTATCTTCAATAGACGTACTATTACTAATTTTACGTGCAACTAAGTCTTCAAATATTTGTTCAATTCTTAAACTTCTATTATATGTTACTTCATCGTCGGCGTCTGCGCCATTTGTTCCTGCAAGCCAAGCAGTAAAACAATCTGTATCTTTAGAAGTAAATCCGCCGGAATTGTTAATATCTTTTCTTACAAATCCAGTAGCTTGTACTGTTTCGTCCATAAAGTCGCCAAGTAATCCGCCCGATCCTTGCATTGCTTGTAAAATACAATGCGGATCAACCCATTTCCTATTGTCCAATGTTCTAATTATTGTAAAATCTCTGCCTGCTTGTGTTGCTGTAACTAACGGGTTATTAGCATCGCTTGCTGACTTACCAGCCCATGTTCCTATGGCTGCCGCATCACTATATTGATAAGAGCCGTTACGTGCTAACATAACAGTCTTACCGTTTATAGTTGACATAGTATGCCAGTTAGCTGTTATAGCCCCTGTTGAAACTGTCCATGAACTACCTGTAGTAGTATATGCAAACTTATCTGTTGCGGCATTGTCGTAACTTCCGAAACTAATAATAAAATTCGTTCCGTCAAAAACAAGTCCACTTACTTCACAAGTATCACTTGTTACAGTATTGCTGGTCCAACTTGTTCCGTCTGTACTTACTGCAACCTTACCGTCTGTAGTGGCAGCAACATATTTGGATCCTCCATAAACTATGTACTGCCAACTTCCACTTTCAGGACCATTTACGTTTGTTGCTTCAAACAATGGTTCAGTAAATGTAATTTTTGGTTCAATATTATATCTTGTAGTTGAATCTAAAGTTGCTTCTATTGGATATCCAGGTTGGAAATGATCCCAACCATTTTTTCCATCTGATTCTCTACTTACAATAACAATTTTTCCTGTTTCATCAAAGTCAGTAATTTCACCATACTGTCCTACACCTTTACCTGAAACAATAACAATTCTCTGTCCTATATACTTTGCTTGTGTACCTACATCTGCCTGTGCAAGTGTAATAGATAAAGTATCACCACCCTGTGCAGTGTTGGCAACAAATTGGTAATCAAAACCACCTGGTACAGTACTGTCACCTTTTGGATCTACTCTTACATTGCTAACTGCGCCGTTTCTAATTTCATCAATTTTACCAGTACCATATTGTCCTGCGCCAGCAAATGATATTGTTGCTGATGTATATGTTTCTCCAGCATTTTTATAAGCTACTGCAAGAAGTTTTTGTTCGTCTGTACCGTATGTAAATAATCTTCCAGTTTCAGCTTGTTTTGTTCTGTTGTCTATTTTAGCTGTAACAGGAACTTCGTCTGCGTTAAATCCTTCTGCAACTGAACCGTAATCTCCATATGAGTTGTTACCGTTGGTTGCACGTAACTTTCCACCATCTGTACACAAGTAACCGATATGATTGTAGTACGTAAACACAGACACAAGTTCTGACTTGCCATCTTTGTTTGCCCAGTAACCAATACCATCACTTAAAACTTGTGTAAAGTCGTTAGCAACAATTGATTTATTACCGCCATCGTGTAATGCACCATCTACTTTCATACCTACACACCCTGTACCAAATGTAGAAACATTTTGCACATACGGTGACTTTGTTGTAATCCATGCCGCAGTATCGTCTGAACCGTCTCCTGGATCAAGTGAAACATATGCTCCTGCTGTCGGACGTCTGGTGTTATTAGCGTTTGGTGCACCTAATTCGCCTGTCAACCCTTGTAGAGTCATATTACGTATACCAGATCCGTTTCTTACGTAGAACATGTTTGCAGTCTCTAATCCTGGAGCTGGTTCAATTCTTGTGCTTCTTAATTCGTCGCCTACCAAAGCAGTATTTGCAGGGACAAGTATTGGAATTTGTTCTCTATATACACCTGTCTTAATATTAATTGTAGTTGTTTTAGGAATACTTTTTATTAAAGAATAATTAGTACCGTTGTACTCTACATATTCTCCTATGTAAGGAGTAGTGTTTTCTGTTAGTTCAATAATAATATTGTTAATAGAATCTGTTATGTCTTGCGATGGTGCATCTTCTGGTGCTAATTTATACAATTCAAAAAAGTTAGCATCGTCTGTCGAATCTGTGCTATCACGAACTATATCAGCATACGTATAACCGTCATCTGTTTGTGTTTGTAAAAACGCTTTGAAGTTTGGTGCATCTGGTATATCTGCGCCAGCTTGTATTTGTAGTATGGCTAACCCAATACCTGTTAAATTATCTTGGTAATCAGATGTAGTTAGGTTTGGTTCATAAAGAAATGCTGGATTAGTTCTTGCATAATCACAAGCAAATTTTACAGTTCTAAAAGGTTCTGCCGCCGTTTTACCATTTACAGCTGAATCTGTACCTTCAGGTGACACAAAGAAAGCTCTATCAACTTCTTCAAATGCTTCCCATTTTGGAATAGAATCAGTTCCTACTTTAAGCACATTACCCGATGATCCAACTGCTAATCTTGTAGATTCAGTATCATAAACTTTAATATCGCCGAAGTTTGTTAATTTATTACCTTCTGCACCCTTAATGCTTATTTTCCAATAGTTTTGATCTGGTTGTATAATATCTAAATCAGGTCTACTATCACTATTTGTAGAAGTATGCTCTAAGATACATTCGTATGTTGTTCCAGCCCACGTTACAATATCACCTACGTAATAAGTTACATCGTCTTCCCATGCGTTTCTAAATTGACGTCCTGGTACTAATATTTGCCAACTTAATGGTTGTTGTGTTGGGCTTTCAGCAAGTGTGTCAACTTTTGCTTGGTACAAATATCCGCTGTAACGTACTACATCACCTGTGCGGTACTGTAATGTTTCATCATAATCATTTAAAGCTCTATACCCTGTAAGCGTAACTTCCCAATCGCCAGTATCTTGTGCCAATCCATTAGCGCCTGGTACAGAATCAATATTATTAGTTAGTGCAGTATAAACATAACCGCCATGTAAAACTATATCACCTTTTTGATATTCAGTTGTACTATTCCAGCGACCTTCAAAATCTAATCCAGGAATATATAGATCCCATGCGGCTGATTCGTCATTACGTAATGCAGTAGCATCTGATGTATGTCCAAGTTTACACTTGTATAATGACGCATCATTTTTTACTACGTCACCAATTTTATATCTTGTTGCACCGGACCAATCACCTTTGTATTCAATACCTTGAACTTGGCTTACCCATTTAGCTTGATCGAGTTCTAATCCGTCAACATTTGCGTTGTCTGCAGATGTATGATATTGTATACATCTATATACATATCCACCATACTTAACTACGTCATGGAGCATGTATCTGGTGCTGATGGTCCAGTCACCTTTCCAATTTTCAGTTTCACTTATAATTGTCCATTTTGCAATATCAAATTCTAATCCTGCTAAAACTGAATTAGATGTGTGTGCAGTGTTACAAATATAAGTTACACCATTATAACGTATTACATCGTCAACTTTATAGTCGGTGCTTTCTGTCCAAGTGTTGTTCCAATCGTAGCCTGTCTTAAATAATTCCCAATGTGCAATATCGTCTTCAAAATCTAATATAACTTGTGATGTATGTTGAACAATACATTTATATTGACGTCCTCGATACTTTACAATTTCTCCTTCGCTATAGTATTGGCCGCGAATCCAATCGCCTTTCCAAACTTGTCCATCGGACATAAGTTCCCAATAGCTACCATATCTTGTTTGTAATTCATTACCCATGCCTGGGTTTGTTGTACTAAAGTAATATAATCTTTCAGGCGAGTCTGCACTAACTGTGATAATAATGTGTCTTGTAGTAGCAGTTGAATAACCATCATCATATTCTGTTTCAGTTACAGGTAAACTATCAAGTTCATAACTAACACCAATGTTGTAAGTGTCTCCACCGTTCCATTTACCGTCTTTAGTTGAACTAAACTTTAAAATGTTTACTGCTGTATTGAAATTAATTGTTGTGTTGTCGCTACAATCAAAAGTATATGTTCTACCTTGTAGTAGATTTTGCACAGGAGCATTTATGTTATCAAATGTAAACTGTCCTTGTGCTTGATTATTTAATGCATCAGCTCCCACTCTTACAGCAATTGTTTCGCCGGTTGCTGGATCTCTATCTGTATAAAAATTTGTTGAAGCAACGTGGGCTTGTAAACAAACGTAAGCCTTACCTTGATAAGTTATTACGTCATCTTTACGGTAATTGATAGTTGAAGCCCAGTTTCCTCTCCATCTAAATTTTAATCTATCTAACTTAAACTCTGCCATGTTCTATACCTTTAACCGTACTGCTGTAATCCATTTGATGAATCACCGTCATTGTATGTTTGCTTTTGATTTACCCTTGCAACCAATTCGCCTTCGTCATTCACATAATAATATATGTTTCTGTTGTCCCATTTGTATTGTTCATAATTTAAATTATTATAAACTAATTCATGATCGACATCTCTGCCTTCAAAGAAATCTTGTCCTTCTGTAAATTCGTTAAATTGTTCTTCAACGTCACCTGGTTTATTAATGTTAATACTGTCGTTATCATTAAATTGATCTAATCTACCAAAGAACAATTCACCTTTGTCTGTTCTGCGTAATCCGTAAAAGAATCTTACTTCAGATGTAAAACCCGAGTTACCTTCTCCTGGTCCGCCTATTATAGTCAACGACATAACATATTCTCCTTAAACAATATCCACATAACTTATTACAGCATCTAAAGCGTCATCTTCGTCTGCTTGTATTTCTAATGAATTTTCTGGTGCTAAAATAAGTTTATCACCTGCACCGATTACTTTCAATGTTGCATTTGTAGGTATTGCTACATCCTTTAAATAAAAACCTTTAACGCTGGTATCGTCTCCTACAATAAGGCTTACTTTTACTGTGTCGGTAGTAAGATTAGCTACAGTTATACCAACGATTGTACTTCTTGTACTTGCATCGGTTGCTATTGCTGTTATAGGTAATTTTCCTATATCTTTTACTACTTTATTTTTAAATAATGTTGCCATCTAATTATCCTAACGTCAATACATACTCAATCACAAGATTTTCTGCTGCCGCAAAAGTAATACTACCTGATTCACCTGCAACTGACACCCAACTTGTTCCGTCGAATACTTCTAAGTATCCTTCCTGAGTGTTAAACCTTATCATACCAGTTTCTCTGTATGCTGGCAAAGGTCTTTGAACACTTGTTCCGCTTGGTACAACAAAGCCGCCTGTGCCTTCAATTTTGAAGTAGCCGTTGCCTGCTTGCTGAAATTCCAATGCAGTGTCTGCAAGGTTATTTGTGATAGTACTATCTTTAAAACCTATATCATCTATATTTACCTTGCCTGTACCATTGGCAGATAAATTTAAATCTGTGTCGGTAGTAATAGTTCCAATTACATTTCCGTCTACAAAAATATCATCAACTTCAATTCTTGGAGTATCTAATCTTGCACTTGTAATATTAACTCTTTCACTACCACCAACATACATTCTAATAGTATCATCATTTGCACCTGGTGTGTTTTCAGCAGTAATATAAGTGTCTAAATCTAAATCATATACGCCATTAAGTGCAATCCAATTACCGTCATAACCTTCAAACATATTAGTATCTGTATTGTATCTAATTTGACCTGTAGCAGGACTTCCTGGACGCTGTGCTGTTGTACCTTTAGGTAATTGTAATCCGCCTGTTGCAGTAAGTTTTAAATGTCCTGTTGCACTATCTAAATTAATATCACCTGCAACACTTGAAATTGTATTGCCAGCAAATTTTAAATTTCCAGTTGTAATTTGATCACCGAGTATAGTTGTTACATCGGATCCGTCTACAATAGTAATACCATTTTGCGAATTAACATTGAAATCAGCAGATGTAAAATTGATAGTTCCATCTTTTTGATTTACATAAAATAAATCACCTACTCTAAAATCACCGTTGTGATCAACAGAGCTAAATCTAATTTGTGCATTACTTAATTCTGTAACTTCATTGACTTGCACAACATCATTAATATCGTTATCTACTTCTTTACCAGTTCCAATATATGCAAAGTTTTGGCTAATGAGATACATAAGCACACCATTACCATTTCCGTATGCTCCGTAGTTTCCATATACACAAGCACTTGCTATTGAACGTAACTCTCCGCCAAAGTCAGTTTTGTCAGCTAAAGTTACAAAGTCAGCAGTTGCGCCTCCACTAAATCTTAAGTCTTGGCTTGTAGTTACATTGTCTATTATTTCAATACTGCTATCTAAAGCATTATTAAATTGTAATAATAATACCGTTGCACTGTCTCCAACTAATTGTGTTGTAGGTGCTGTAAAGTTTGCAGTGTATTGAGCTGTGCCTTTTTTAATTCTAAAGTCATCATAGTTGCCTTCAAAAAACTCTCCGCTGCCGTCGTATTTTGCGCCAATGATTAGTGGTTTAGCTGTGCCCATTGATGCACTATAAGTTGCACTTGCTTCTTCATTTCCGTTAATGAATAATTTGATAGTTGTTCCGCTACGTGCAACTGCAACATGATACCATGTTGATGTTGTCATTGTTGTAGTTCCAGCTGTCAATATTGTTGAGCCGTTTATGTAAACAGATGCAACACCTGATGCCATTGTTAACAATAGTCCCGTATCTGTATCTGCTCCTGCTCTCATATCTGCAATAACACGAGTGCCTGTTACAGATGTTGGATGTATCCAAGTTACAACTGTAAAGTTGCCTGTACCAAAACCAAAATCGTTGTTTGAGCCAACGCCAATATAATCTTCTGTGCCGTCTAATTGTAAACTACTTGCACCAAATTTTTGTTTGGCTGTATCTGTTACAGGATTTTGGTATCTTACTATAGTTTTACCGCCTCTGTCTTGGGCTGTAGTAAGTCCTGTAAGATTGCCTGTGATATAAAATTTATTATCAGCATCAACTGTATCAATAGTGCCTTGTGCTAATACACTTACACCGTCTGTGTCGTAGTAAGTAAAAGTTTGGCCTGCGCTAAATGTTCCTGAGCCTCCAGTAACACGTATTTGTGTTTGTCCTGTACCTTTTAAACCATTAGCACTATCAAAACCATATAAGCCTCGCTGTGCAAAATATGTAAATGAATTTAACCATTCAACCCTTGTACCATTAGTAAAACTAAGTGCATCTGCATTAGGTACAATAAATGTTACACTATGAAATAAGCAACCTGCTTCTCTACTGCCTACTGTTGCAAGTTCACCATCTAAATATGCACCACCACCTGCATCACCTTGTAAGTAACCTCTCGGGTCACTTGCAGAAGTAACGCTACCTGCTGTAATCACACTTACATTTCTAATGTAAGGTGATCTTGTAGTGACTGTGATTCCTGTTGGATTAAATGCAAACGCATATCCTGGGGCAAAAAAATCTTTAATTGTTAAGTCTTCAACTGTGCTTTCACCGTTAAGATAAAATGCTGTTGAAGTGTTTGATAATGCTGTTGGTGTAATATTGACACTACGTATACTGTGTCCTTTTACAGTAACCCCTGCAGGCACTGTCATTGGAAATGTTTCTTGATATAATCCAGGAAATATGTGAATTGTGTCACCTGCTGTTGCTACACTTAATGCCTGTTGAATAGTTGCAAAAGGATCATTAGGGTGTGTACCTGTAAGTGTATCATCACCATTCTCTGCAACATATAACATGTTGCCTTGTCTAAGTGCTAAATCAATACCACCAACAAGTAAGTCATTAGCAGAAACAGTGTCTGCATATAATGTATTTGTAAAAACTTGATTCCAACGCTTTGTTGCTGAACCAAGGTTATATGTAGCAGAAGCATCTGGAATAATATTAGATGCAACTTCTGCGTTAATTGTAATATCGTCTGTATCTGCATCGCCTATGGTAATATTACCGTCAGCAGTAATTGAACCTGTAGCAACAATATTTCCGTAAACATTTGTATCGGCAAATATTTCTACAGTACCTGTACCGTTGGGTGCAAATTCTAAATTCTCATTTGTTGTATTTGTGCTAATAGTATTGTTTTCAATATCTATGCTATCTATTTGTGCTTTGTTTTGATAGACTACTGTATCCGCTGTACCTAAAGTAAGTTGCGGATTAGTCGTAGATACTGTATTACCAGATATAGTAACGTCTGCAATATTAGCGTTTGTGGAAACTTCTAATTGTGGAACTCTTGCTGTTCCGTTAACGTCTAAATCGTATTGGGGTGTGTTGGTTTTTATACCAATCCGGCTATTATTTACATCTAAATATAGCAAGTCGTTCTCAAAAGCCAGATCTACACCCTCCCTTAGAAGGTTAGCTTTTAAGAGCGGACCACTAATGCGACCAAGTGCCATCTCTTCTCCTCAATACGGGGATCCTGTCCCTCTCGCCAAATTCTCAGCATTTGCTCTTTGCCGGCGAACCACAGTTTGACCCTGCAATACAAAGGTCGCTGTACTGCATTAATAGTATTTATCGTTTTAGTAGATTATCCTAATACAAGCACGTATAAATCAAGCAAATCATTTATGTCGTCAACGTCAACGCCGCCGCCATCTCCAGCCACTTGCTGCCATGAAACTCCATTCCAAACTTCCATGTATTCTGCTTCTGAATTGTATCTTGTATGTCCTAATTCAGGACTGCTATATTTGTTGCTGTTTGTACCTGTTGGAATTCTAAGTCCGTTTGTAGAATCAAACTTCACCCAACCAGTTCCTGCAGGATCTATAGTAAGTGCATTATTGCTTAGATTTTTTATATACTGATCTGATATTTCAATGTCATCTATTTGCAAAATGCCTGTGCCGTTTGGCACTAAATCTAAATCTGAATTACTTAATGTCGTAGTAATTAATGCATCATCAAATAGTATATCTCCAGACGATAATCCAGCTAAGTTTACTATACCTGTATTATCAACTTCACCTGCAAGTAAACTATCCGCATACATTACTAATTTATTTGATGTAGTTGTTGCATCTACATAAGTTTCTCGATTATCTGAATATATTCCGCCTAAACTTAAATTGCCTGATGAATATGCTTCAAACAAATTTGTATCAGTATTATAGCGTATGTCACCTTCAGTTTCATTACGATTAAAATCAGAACCTTTAGGCAAAGTTAAATGTGCATTATTTAAATTAAGTATTTGTGTATTAGGTGAAAGATCTAATTCACCGTCTGTTGTTGTTATAGTATTACCAGATATTCTAATATTTCCAGTATCTATTTGGTTACCTTGTATAACAGATTGGCTTACACCGTCATTTACTGCTAATTGTTGTATGCCTGTAAAGTCTAAACTATTTGCATCAATGTTTGTAATACCTGTGTCATAATCAGCGTAAAAAGTCTCACCTACTCTAAAAGTACCTTTTTGATCAGTAGATACATAGTGTATCTTACCATCATTAATTTCTATTACTTCGTCTGCTTGCTGATGTAATGTATCGTCATTTGTAACATTACCGTCGACACCAATATATGCAAAGTTATGTCCTATTAGATACATCACTGTATCAGCACCATCTGCTTCTGCACCAATATTACCGTACACACATGCAGAACCTATACTTCTAACTTCTGCACCATAACGCATACTGCTATCAGGATTTGCATTTCCTATAGCGCCTCTTGTAGCATACAAACCTCTATTAGCAAAATATGTAAAACAATTCAACCATTCAACTCTTACACCATTTGTCATTGTAATTGCATCAACGCCAGGTGTAATAAAAGTACACGAGTGAAACAACATACTTGCTTCTATACTATCAAAGTCTAATATACTTCCGTCTACTAAAACACCTTTACCTGCGTCTCCTTGCAAATATCCTCTTGGGTCGCTTGCAGAAGTTACACTACCCTGTGTAATAACTGTTATGTTTCTAATGTAAGGTGATCTTTCGTTTACTAAACCATTAGGAACAAAACTAAATGCGTGTCCAGGTGAAAAGAAATCTTTTATTGTAAGATTTTCAATAGTAACATTTCCTTGTATTTGGAAAATGTCATTTGTGTTTGTATCCGAAGTAGGTGTAATTATTGTGTTTCTTATATCATGCCCTATGATTGTAATTCTTTCAGGAACTATTAAAGGACATACTTCTTGATATGTGCCAGGAAAAATATGTATTGCTACTGGGCCTGCTGTACTTGCATCTGCAACTTCTAATGCATGTTGTAATGTTCTAAATGCACCGTGTTGATGATCTCCAACATTTGTATCGTCTCCAAGCGTACTTACATAAAACATGTTACCTTGTCGGCGATTCATTGTTGATGTACCGATAATAAAGTTGTTTACATTTGTGTTCTCAGTATTGAATGACTGGGTATGTATATCGCCCCAATTTTTATCTGCACTACCTAAGTCATATGTATCAGTTGCGTCTGGGATTAAATCACTTGTTAGCTCACCTTGGAATACTAAGTCATCAGTGTCGTCATTACCTATTGTTAGACTACCGCCAAAGTTTATATCTCCTGTAGCGTGTATACCGCCTGTGCTGTTTAAATTACTTCTAATATTAACTGTACCATTGCCGTTTGGTCTAAGTTCAATATTCTGATCCGTAGTTCTTGAAGATATGGTATTAAAATCTATCTTAATGCCTGAGGTAGCTAATGATGTTGCAAATATATTAGTACCTGCATTTAAATTTAGATTGCCATTGTTAGATGTTATAGCAGAATTATCTACAGTAATATCAGCGATGTTTGCTACTGTACCTATTGAATTTACTGTTGCAAGTGTTGTAGGAATATTTAGAACATCTGTAGATGATTCTGAATTAATATTAATTTTATTGTTTGTTACATCAAGGTGTAACAAAGGAGTACTACTTGCTATTTCAGTAGAAGTATTGGCAAACTTTAGATCAATGCCATTACGTAATAAATTTGCTTGTAATAAACCGCCCGATATGCGACCAACTTGTGCCATAAAAGTATTCTCCTACAGTGTATTTATAGGATTTACTTGTCGAAGTTGTGTATGACTGTTACGAACTTGCCTACAGGAACTGCTGTACCAAATACTATGTACCATCCTGCCGCATAAGCCGGATTAGGTCCAGTTGAAGGAACATTTGTTCCATCGCTTTGTTCTAATGTGTAGTTTGTTGTAGGTATTTGTAAAACGTTTTCAACTAAAACTAAAACGTTTTGTGCTGCCGCTGGTATAGGATTATCTGTATCACCACTTGCTAATAGTCCAAACACAGTTTCTGTGCCGTCACCCGGGCCAAATGTTTGTAATACAATACCTGGATTTTGATTAGGCTCTTTGAAGCGTAATTTTCTCCAAGCACCGTTTTGATATGCTTCTATTTCATTACTTGTAGTATTATATCGTATTTGCCCATTGTTTGACGCAGTTGATATTCCTGCTTCGCCTGGGCGAGTTGCATCTGCACCTTTAGGTAAAAGCAAAGCACGTTCACTATCCGCAATAACTTGCGTATCAGTATCGTATTTTACACCTTGTCCGGTAATACTTCTTAGGTTAGTGCTTTGTGCTTTAATTAGACGCATTTTATACTTCCAAATAACTTATAGTGCATGATAAATTTGTGTTAGAGCTACCAATATCAGGATCAGCAGTAAAAGAAACTTTATCTCCTGTTTCTAAAACAACTCTCTCACTATCAAATGTAAATGTTTCACCTGCTGGTAAACTTAAATTACTTATAACTCTTGTCACAGCGTTATTCAATGGTGCGCCATTTGGAATTAAGTGCATATCAAATGCCGCTGTATCACTTGCATGGTTATTACAAACTAATATATTTGTAATTGCATATGATTTATCTGCTGGAACAGTAATTAGGTCTAATTGTGTTGTAGTTAATTGTGCGTTAGTTATTGCCATGTTTGTTCCTTAAAAAAGCATTCCAAATAGTAATGCTCTATTCTTACTTACCAATTCATCTCTGTTTGCTTCGTCGTTTACGAAGTAAATACCAGACTTACCAGTAGACTGTGTACTAATATAAATCTTAGATCCGTCTATTGGCTGTGTTGGTTCTATTGCTACATCGTCGTCGCCGGGTGTACTGTTAATATGTAAAGTATCATCAATTCTAACAGCGCCTGTACCAGGTGCTCTTAAAACTAAGTCATCGTTACTTGAGATTGTTTCAATTATTGTATCAGTAAATCTTAAATTACCATACTCTAATCTATCATCGTACATCTCTGCATGAATTACGCCGTCAATTGTAAAAGTTATTTTACTATGATCAACACCGCTACCATCTGGTGATGGTTCACTATCAAAGATTCTAATGCTTGACGGGCTTGATACGCCGTCACCAATCTGTTTTAAAAATACAGTAGCAAAACTTGTGCTAATAGCATCATCAACATATTTTTTATTTGTGATGTCATCGTCGTCTGTTACTTGATTTTCATAATCAGTTGTACCAGTAACTGTAATAACACCTGTTCCTGAATTAATTAAATGTAAATCGGAACCAGCGGTGTTGATAGCATTTGTTCTTATCGCTGCCGCTGATCCGTCATTAAATTTAAAAGCAAATACGCCAGGTAATCCTGTTCGTGAATTAGTGATGTCCTCATCTAATACAATATAAGCATCTTGTAAAGTACCACGGTCAATTCTAATGCCTGCTTCATCTAATGTGATGCCTGCACCAGTTTCACCTTGGTTAAGAATAATAATATTATCCTTAACAGTAAGTTCTTCACTTTGTACTGTAGTTGTATTACCTTGAACAATTAAGTCACCAGATATACGAACCTCACCAGTTTCTGCTCCGGTGTAAAGATAGATAGTTCCACCGTCAGTAACTGAAAGTTTGTAACTATTATCGGATACTTTAACGTATTTCAAGATTCAATCCTTATGCTTTATGCGTCTTCTGTGAAGTCGTCGTCATCAGTACCTACTAATGTGTTGTCGTCACCAGCTTCTTCAACTTGTGCCGCACCATCTGAAGTACTTGTGCTAAAGTTCCACGCTACACTAAGTCCGTCATAAGCGTTTGCACCTGTTCCACTTGGAGCAGATAAAGTTGCTTTACGTCCAGCAATTTTACTTACTGTGTAAGTTTCACTGTCGTCCATTTTGAATGAAATAGCCATTTCGCCTGCCGCTAATGCCGCTGGTAATTTACCAGTTGTTAGTGTACAAGTAAATTCGCCTGCTGTTCCAATTTCTTCACATACAAATTTCTTTGAGCCTTTTTGCTTTACGATATAACCTTCTTTAACTGCTGTGCCGTTATGAAAGTTTACTTTGATTTCGTTGCCGGCTGCTGTCGGCGTTCCCATCAACCTTTTATTAAGTGGTCTTCCCATTGTTTTCTCCTATAATAGTAGTCCTATGCCCGTTCTATGAGCTACGCTGTGGGTACAGCATAAGTCCGCCTTGCGGCACACTATCTGACATATGTATTTATCAAACGTAAGATTTTGTTATAAATACAAGTGGAGGGCAATCCATTATGGACTTTTTAAGTTTAGTAGCAGATTTAGGGTTTCCGATAGCAGGAGCATTGGCAGCCGGTTTATTTGTTTTTACTACATTAAAATTTATATTAGCAGGTGTTACAGGTTCTGTCAAGGGATTAAAAAATATTACAAGTGGTCTTGACAATCGTGTGCAAACTATGAATAATGATCTTGTGAAGATCGATGCGCTTATGAGCCATGCACTAAAGGTAAAACCTAATGTAGATAGGATTGCGGCAAATGAAGGCAAAGAAGATGCAAGGAGAGATTAAGTGATTTGGTTAGACTATACTGTAGAACAAGCTGGAGATAATTTTACTGTCAAAGGTGATTGGCCCGGAGAAGTAATGGGTGTTCAAAAAGACGGTACGCCAAAATCTCATTGGTTATATAAACCAGGCGATGTCTTTATTGTTAACGAAAACGGATGGCTTGTTAAGTCAGACGAGGTGAACACGTTATTAATGAAATACGAAAAGGAAAAATATGGATCTAAGTCAAGTAGTAAGTGATTATGGTTTTCCAATAGTCGCGGCTACTGGGTTAGGTTACTTTGTATATTATATTTGGAAATGGGTTACGACCGAAATTCAACCTGTCGTTGGTGATGCTATGGCTACACTAATAAAACTGGTTGACAGAGTTCGCATGTTAGACAACGACATGATACGCTTGAATACAAAACTTACTATGGCTTTAGAAAACGAAGCAAAACTTGATAAAGAGCGTAGAGCTGAACTTGAAGAAATTGTCAACAAATACAGTGATGTAACAAATCAAAAATTTGACAGCACTGGTAAAAAATAATTATTTAGAAGTTGCTATAAACACACCATTCCAATCTTTTGGTAGGTCTTGTGTTTTCATGTATTCACAGCGTTCAATCCACATATCATAATAGCCTTGCATTTTTGCATTAAAGTGCCTTTTTAGTCTTTCGCATATGTAAATAGCTTCATCAAACTTTTGTTCTTTGTATGCATCGTGCATACGCTCGTGCATTTCTTGACTTTTCTTTTGAGCGTGTGTTCCTTCTAAATCTAACACAGTATAAATGCTTAATCCTACACTTTTACCTTTTACTTGTAAGTCATCTACTTTTAGATAAAAGAAATCATCTTTAGTTTCTTTGTATGTGCTTTCGCCTACTAAGAGGAGACATCCGTATTCTTTACACTTGCTTTCAATTCTTGCGGCTGTTGATACTGCGTCTCCCAACACATCGTACGAATGTCTTGCTGTGCTACCCATTTCTCCAAGATAGCCAAGGCCGGTATTGATGCCGGCACCCATTCCAACGGGCGGCCTTCCTTCTGCTGTAATTTTATCATTAAATTTCTCCACTGCACTTAACATATTCAATCCACATTGTATTGCTGTTTTAGGATGTTCTGGATCGTCTATTGGCGCATTGTGTATGTGCATACTTGCATCGCCGATATACTTAATAACCATACCGTCTGAATCTAATATAGGTTGCGTAATAGCATCCATATAGCCATTCATAATTTTAGTTAAGCCTTTAACATCATCACCGAACGATTCGCCTAATGGTGTAAAGCCACGCAAATCACTAAACAGTATACTAACTTCTTTTTTCATTCCTTCTTTAATTAATGAAGGATTTTCTTGTAGTAAACGTACTACTGTTGGACTTGCATATCCTGCAAACTGTTTCTTAATTGCTTGTTTCTGTGTGTATTCACTTACAAATCTATTAAACACTGCATGTAATCCGACGATTAGAACTGTAATCACCGGCATAGTAACATCAAGCAAATAAAGGTACTCTTGCCAAGCGTATAACGCTCCGTAAGCAAGACTTCCGCTAAAGAGTAGTATAGACCCACCAACTATGTAATATGGTGTAAAACGAGCTAATAATACTAATAAAAGGCCTAAAATAGCTGTAGTAAGTAGTTCAGCCAAAAACGCCCAGTATGGACGTTGTATCTGATCTCCATCTATTACAGTCTGGAGCATAACTGCTGAAGGAATGTAATTATATTTTGGACCAGTTGGTGATGCTATCATTCCGCCAATTCCTTCAGCAGTTACTCCTACAATAACAGTTTTACCTGCTACTGTACTTAAATCATTGTCAGCAACACTTATAGTTTCAAAATCTTTATTCCAACGTAACCAAATTTGTCCATTTGGATCTGTGGTTATTATTGGAAACCCCGGAACTCTTACTTTTTCAATCCCACCTTGATTAGCTTTCACTTGATAGCTTGGATTTCCTGTTGCTACTCTGATTACTTCCACTGCTAAAGCAGGATACGTATCATCCCCGATACGCATAAGAAGAGGTACTCTACGTACAACGCCATCGATCTCTGGGAAAGTGTTCAACACTCCTACACCGTCTGCATTCTCTCCTAACAATGGAATAGGTCCCAGCATCCCCGGCCATTCAAACATGTATGGCAGTGGGTCTCCTATCTTCGCAATTCCTCGCGGGACCGAGTTGCGATTGGCTTGTGTAGATCCTGTTTGAGCAATCACTACGCCGTTATCTACAAGTGCTTCGGCTAATGCTATATCACCGCCAAGTCTATCTGGCTCTGAAAATAACATAGGCATTACAATAATGCCAGCACCTGCTTCACGAAGCTTCCAGATTATATCTGCAAGAACATCACGCTTCCAAGGCCATTGTCCGTACTTTTCAATGGCGCTTTCGTCGATAGTGACGACAGCAATATCTTGGGATAATGTTGGCTGATCTGTTTGTTGAAGTATATCAAATGACTTCAGCCGAGCCGTTTGCACTACAGAGCTATCATTGTAGTGGAAACCTATCATAATAAAAGCCGTAACTAAGGCCACAGCCCAATGTGTAATATACTTGGTCATACTGTATTTATTTGTCTTTGATACGGTCTTTAAATTTTAAAGGAGGTCTGTCTACTTGTAGTCGTTTAGGGCATTGGTACTGTTTCAAAGTAGATGCGTAATCCTTTGAAGTGTCTGTGCATTTATAATAACACTGCCTATCTTCACCTACAATTTCTTGCTTGTATAAGTTGCAGGTTAAGAAGCCAGCCATAGCCAACTCTAATAACATACAATTATTTAGTTAAGTTTTATGTAAGTCTCGTCAATTACAATTTCGATGCAATCTATAGACTGGCCTTTTGATTTTACTAACACATGTGCTTTGCTAAGTTCTGCGGCACATTCTTCTTGTGTAGTAAATGTTCCTATATGATAATTTTGCATGGCTCCGCCTGCAGATAATGCCAAGTAAATTAATATCCACATACTACCATTTTCCTGTGCCAACTCCTATTAACCAAAAAACAAAAGCTAATACAGATAGGCCTACTACCGCTAAAGTTATTCCGACTACCCATTCTAAGATTAATTGTTTACGTTCTTCAGCTTTATAAACTTCTGCCGCACGTTTCTTGCGCATTTCGCCTTCGATGCGTACAATTTCATCCCAGGCACTTGGACCATAATAAAAACTTATGTGTGTTTTCATTTCATCGCGCATTTCTTTTGCTTTTTGTTTATGCCCCCAAATTTCCAGAGCATTTTGTTCTATTTGGCTTGCGCCAAACAGTTTTTTGAACATTGGTGGATTTTCGGCTTGTTTGTGTGAAAAGTCTAAGTCAGACATTGCACCTGCCCACTGAGATAGAGTCCCTGCCATGTCGTGCAGTTCTCGCCCAGTGTCTATTGCTGACTTAATTCCGCGATATGCGGCTGTTGCCATTCCTATAGCCGATACGGGATCGATCATGGGTATTGCTTTCTGTGAATGCACCGAAAGGTGACTTTCTGAAACGCCCTCACGCTTCGCTTACAAGTGTATTTATCTTTTACCCATAAGTTTGGCTTTTAGAGCCATCATTTCAAGATCTTTTTTGCTGGCTTGGGCTGATTCAGTTTTCTCTGTTCGCGTATCCACCACATGCTCGGAGTGTGCTTGTGTACTTTGATTGGATTCTTTATGCCTTCCGATGCGGCTTTCAAGAGCGGCGATTCTGGATTTAAGCTCTGCAACTCGCTTAGGAATCCAATCCTCTTGTTGTTCTGCATCTGTGTGCTCCTTTTGAAACCATCCGAACATGTGTTTATTTACCCCTTAAATATAGGTTCCCATTTCCAGTCCGGTACTTCGTCCCAAAATGCCGCAGGCGAAACAAATGTAGTTTCCCATGTTGCATTTACTACTCTATACTCAAAATATAAAAATGTAATGTAAGTCATACATAATGCTACTAATATACCACATCCTAAAAAATACATTTTTTGTAGCTTTGTAAACATATGATCTTGATTAAAGTTACTCATTTTAACATCCTCCGTTTGCAAGATATCTTTTGTTCTTGCCCCAGCACGGGTCTATGTTTCCATTTGATCCGCCTGGATATCTGAAATGAGGATTTGCTTTTAAGAAAGCCGCAGTATCATAATTATCTTTTATGTATAGTGCAACTCTACCCTTAGATGCACACCCTGCGGCCTTTCTAAAATCAAATTCTTCAAATCTTTCTTCAACAGGTAAGTTTCTATCATACCCTTCTAAATCGAGACAAGTTTTTGCTATCTCGTTAAAGCCCATTTCCATTTTTTTAATCCTTCCCTTTCAGTTTTGTGTAATAGTAGTTGTGCCACAACCATTTGCGTTTAAGCAATTTTGCATTATAGAATAAGTTTTTCCTGTTGAACTATCTTGTGTAAGATCCAAACCTGATGTATAACCTGACATTGAAATACTGGCATTGTGATTGCCACTTCCGTCTTGTGTTACATCAATTGTTTGATCATTGCCTACAGATATTTCTGCATAGTGCGAGCCTGAGCCTTGTTGGTATAGGTCTATATCATTGTCGTCACCTTGTACACTTAGAAATGCTTTCTTATCTCCATCATTAAGTTGACTTGTCAAAACATTGTTGTCGTCACCGTCAAGATCTAATGCAACAAAGTGTCCATTAGTTCCAATACCATTGGCATGATTTTGCGTAATACTTGTTGTATTAAAGCCGCCATTGATGTTAAACTCGGCTCTGTTATCGTCTGAACCTGTAGTACCGCCTTGGTCAACAGTTGTATCGTTATAGTTGCCTGTGATATCAAACAACATTACATTGTTAGTACCATTTTGATTTAGCGTAGTAACATTGTTACTTCCAGTAATTTCTGCATTTTCATAATTAGTAGTTGTACTACCAGTGCCTGCGATAAGATTGTTATCGCCTTCTTGGTCGATAGTTAACTCGTTGTCATTGCCCACTTGCTCGATGTATATACCATTACCACTATGTGTTACTGCTCTTGATGTTGTTATTTGTGTGGTCTGTGCATTGCTTATACTTGATGTGTAAGTCACTGTTGTTGCAACTAATCCTTCTTCTTGCAATGCTCTTAACAAGAAAGCATTTTGATTATCAACAAGAGAATTATATGATAAAAACTGTCCATAACCAGTAGTGACCATTACGGTACCACCATTGGAACCATAGCCCCATTTATACCAACTCATATAATTATTACCTGTGCTGTTTTTGGCCATTGCTGTACCGCCACTTGCTGTAAACAATTTGTCTGGTCCTGGCAATGTGTTTTCACTTGATGTACTTGAAGCATAATCGCCTACTGCAACTGAAGCAAAACAGCCGCTACAACTTTGGGAATACCATGTCATTGATCCCACACCCATTTTATTTTCAATCAGTGATTCTATATTGCCATTTCTGTTGGTTGCACCGTTGACTCCTACTATGAGTAATTTACCACCACCATTTACATAGTTGTCATACGCTGTCTTACAAGTACTACCACAGTTTGAAGTTCCTGCCATATCAATAACTAAATCTTGGCCTGATATTGCACTTGAACTTACTGTGCCACTTGTACTTCCTGTCACAGTAAATCCTAAATCTTCAAGTTCGCTTTTTAAATGATTGTATTGAGCGGTGGTGCCTGGGCTACCGTTACTATAATATATAAAGGCATCATTAGCTTGCACAGGACAAGCCTGAAAAACAAAGTATAATGCTATAACTAAGATTCCTAAATGTGTTCCTGTTAGTTTCATTATTGTCTCTGCTTTATATCTATACTATTAGCACCTACACCAAGTAGATATTCATACACTGCTTCGTCTTGCTGTTCTATGTTTAGAGTATAACCGTATTGATCATTTAATTTTATATCTATATTGTTGTTTAACGAAATATCTTTTCTTCTTATATGATATGTAGGTTCTTCGTAATCAAGGAATATACGTGTTGTTTCGTCATATCCTGTAATTTGTTTTTGTCTAAATATTTCTTGGTTTTCCAGTTTAAGTTGATCTCTAAATAAGTTAGCTAATGCTAAATTTAAAACATCTAACATATCAACTAACAAATCAGATAGATAGTAATCGCTATCATCTAACTCTGTAGCCCATATATTTTGCACATCTGATGTTAGTGCATCATTATTAAGTTCGTCAAATTCTAAAAAATCTATATCAAGAAAATCAAACATCTTTTTTGTTTTTTTACGTATTTCATCTTCCTCTTCTTCATAAGGTTTTTTCTTACGTAATATTAATAGTTGGTTGATTTCTGATTCGCCTATATCTAAAATTAAAGGGGGAGTCGGGGGACGCATGCCGTGTGTAACCATGGTGGATTGGAAGGCTTGGTTCATAATTACAAAGCCAGCATCGGTTTCCACTTCTATTTCTCCTGTGTAGCAATACCCATCTACATCACAAGAGGGTAAAAGTGTTACCATCGTGCCGCCCGCCTCGTCTACTACTAATATAAAATCGGTTCCCCTAACTCCGATTGTAGCAGATGGTGTTTTAATTTGTACGTTTTGTCTATATTTTTTTGCTATTTGGCCTGAAGCATATCTCACACCTCCTAAGGAGGCCTTAATTGAAAGTTTGCCTATATCGTTTGCAGGGTCATAGACAAACTCGTCAATCAAAAGTCTTGAATGTTCTGTTAAATCTACTCGTGTTTCGTCAATAAAATCAATTCTCATTTTACCGTTAGCTGTAACCGCAGTGTCCATACTTTGCACACTTACGCCTGCGCCACCTGTAATTACATCATTTCGCCTTTCAAGCACGCCAGAGCCTTTCATTTCGCCAATATTGCCTGCTGACAAATTAGCATAAACGGTTGAGGTGCTCGAAAGAAAAAATGCGAATGTTAGAATTAATCTTAACATTTTAGTCACTCTGCGTTATATTGACAGTTTGACCATCACCTGAAAAAGTTGCATCAACTTTGTTGTCGTTAACGCCACTTTGGTTAATGGTGTAAGATGACCCGCCGCCTGTAATATCTAAGATAATTTCATGCCCGTTTGTATCTCCATTACCGTCTATATCTAAATCAATAATATTTCCTCCAGCAACACTTGTTGAAAGATTATTATCGGTAGCTGATTGGACTTGGTTAGATGCTAACGATGCACTGTTATCTACAGTGACAGTTATGTTTGCATCTGTTCCGTCAACGTCAACGTCAAAAACGTTTCCGTCTCCATCAACAGTGAATGCCGCAAGTAAATCTTCTGCATCTGCAGATTGCCCTACATAAAACTTGAATTCGTTGTCATCACCATCTACAGTGACATTCAACGTAACGTCATCACAATTACCCGAACTTGCGCTTGAACATAACATGTCTACTGTGTTACGATCACCAGTAAAATCCCATGTTCCTTCGTAGTTCACTCCTTTGATAGTTGCCGCAATAACGTTTGCACTTCCTGTCTGTGTAATATCGAACGTCATACCGTCGCCCTCTAAAATAGCCGCAGTTGTTGCTGTGCCTATAACATTATTCGCACCATCTTGTACTATGTCTAAGTCTAATGTGTCTCCGACCTGCTCGATGTAAATATCGTTTGCCAGAGCAGTAGATACAGTAAACCAGAGTATAGCTGTTAAGTACAATTTTATACTTTTCATAATAGTTACCCTCTTATTTAAACTTCCAGAGTCCTTTATTAACTCCTTCGTTTACCAGCTCTATTATGCCTTGTTCAATGGCTGCCCTCACAGCATAATTAACTGGTTCATTAACACTGAAGCCGGCTTCCGACTCCACTAATTTAGTCCCCAAATCCAAAAACTTGAAGATGTCCGCTCCGGACCTGTAGCTTGCAATCGTTTTTTCGGTTGCTATGCTCATCAACACCTTACCGGTGCTAACACTAACAAGGCGCATCACAATAGTAACAGTGTCTATTCTGTACTCTGTTTGTGCTCCTATTCCTAAATACCTTGCTCCAATTCCTCCGACTGCAACATTGCTGTCGTATCCTACAATGCCGCCTTCAAGCAATAAGCCCGCAAACAACATAGGTTTTAATGGCGTTGGACCATTAGGTAAATCTTTTTCATACACGTCACGTGTGTTACGTATCAACTGACGTTCTTTAATCAAGTGGTCCATGCCCACTCTTTCAACAACTTCAAACCACGTTCCGTTTCCTACTTCTTGTAGAGCTTTAATAACCCAAACTTCACTTCCTTGTGTTACTGCGCTACTTAAATTAGCAATATTATCTGCAGGTTTACGTTGTCCTGTTTTATCTGCAAATTGGTATACTGCTATTGTAATTTTTGGTCCATCTATAGGACGAACATTCATCATTCTATCTTTAATAGGTGACACCTGTAATCCAGGACTGTCCTGTGAATCTATTAATTTTTCCATGCTTTGCATGCCTGCACAGCCTGTTAGGAATGCAAGGGTAAGAATGGCACAAACAGTTTTCAGCATACTAAAAATTAAACTCTCCTGATCCTGGTATCGATATTTCAGTAGTAGAGCCATCTTCTTCAACAACAGTCAAAGTGATTTCTCCAGTTATAGCATCTTTAACCCATGATATAGTTGAACCTTCGATTTCTGCTGTTCCTGATGTTGGGCATGTGCCTGTTGTGGCATCACAATCAGCAAACATACTATCAACCATTTGTTTTGATAGTTGTGCATATATTCTTGATTCAACGTTCTTAATAAATTTATTAAGTGTAGTATTTTCTAATTCACGCTCTAAGCGAGCCGCTTCTGCTTTCTGTGCATCTGCAATTTCTTTTCTGCGGTTAAACTGTAGCTGTTCTACACTTAGTACGTGAGTACTGTAGCCGTTACCATAATGAAATGCTGGAGATTTAAAACTCCAAGTCAAGTCACTTGCGGCAACATTGGGTATAGCAAATGTAAGTGCTAAAGTCAGACCGATGATATGTATATTTCTTATCTTCATAAAGGAAGCCCTCCACTTGTATTTATCGCTTGGTGTTAAAATTTTAACACATATGTAATATGTTTCCGATCATTGTAATTGTTTTGCAAACACTGCATAAATATCTTAATAAGGTCAGGAATCTAAATGGTGCTAAAGTCAGAACAGGATGTAATGTTCGAAGCTTTTGAGGAAATGAGTCGACATCATAATATCAAAGATGACCAGAACGTACCTACAAAAAATTTAGATAAAGAAACAGAAGATTTTATAATAGATAAAATTAAAGATGCTTTAATTGAACACAACTACAATCAAACACATGCAAGCAAATCTTTAGGAATCAAACGTACAACGTTTATTGCTAAATGTAAAAAGTTTGGAATTTTTAATAAGAAAACAGACGCCTAAGCGCCTGTTTAAGAATAAGCAATTTTAGGTAGGACTCGGTTTCACCTACAACCCTTCGACACAGATACCTGTCTGAATCCCGGGAACCAACTTCCGCTCGGTAGAGCGATGTGACACAACGCATTTCTGCAACCATGCCTGGGTACCACCCCTAAGCTGTCATCTTCAACCCTCTGGTAAGAGCCTCTTCGATGCACTAAAAAATAAAAGTTAATTACTCTTTTATTGCTTATGTTACTAATATAGCATCTATATTATAAAAGTCAACCACTTTTTTGCACTTTTTGCAATAAAAAGTCAACTTTTTTCTTATGGTGCAGTTTGATAAGCTGTTGAAAGCACCAAAGCGTATAGTTGTCCATTACACTTCTCCTCGTTAAAGTTAAAGTGCGTTCCTTCGCTAATGCTACTTCCGTCCCGTAGGATGAACGTAATAATATTTAGTCAAAAAAATAGGCCCCGAAGGGCCTATTTCCAATTTTGCTATGCTTTATATCTTAGCTAAAAGATACATTACCATTGGTAATTGCAACGGCAGCCAAGTAATCAGCGGCGTTACCAAGCGATGAAGCAGTATTGTTTAGCTCAACATAACCATAACGTGTCATAAATGATACTGTTGGTTCGAATGTTGATGGATCTAATACAACACCTGAGCTCATTAGCGGAATGTATGGGCAATAAAACGCTGCCGCATCTGATTCGCTTGAACCTTTGTAACCAACAAGTACGTTTGCACTGTCGGCTGCATATGTGTTAACATATACCTTCATAGCGTTGTTCAAAGTACCAACCATTTTAGTGTTAGTTGGAGCTTCAAAAGTTCCTTCAGTAGTTCTTGCAAATGCTGAAGTTGTTGCACTTTGTAGGATCGTTAGCGCAAATGGGCTAACTACGGCCCAGTTACCTGCGCCTCTACGTGTACGCTGTGCAATCAAGTTTGCAACTCTATTGATTTGAACTGCCAATGCGGCGTGTTCGTCACCAACGAATGTTGCTGTACCTGATACAGCGGCCTGATCGTATGTAAGTGCGGCTGTACCTGCAAGAGTATTAAGACTTGAAAGGACCTCTTGGTCGATTTCAGCAGTAATTTCTTGTGCAAGTGCTGCCATGATTTCAGCTTCTACGTCAATACCGTGCTGTGACTGAGCGTCCTGAGCCGCCTCAAATGTCCAGCGAGCTGACAATTTACGTGTCTTAGCTTCGACTGTTTGCTTGAGGATCTGGATGCTTAGTTGATTTCCAGCTGTACCTTCTTTAGTTGCTGTAGCATCTGCTTTACCATTTGCATTACCTGAATAACCTTCAGCTATTTTGAATGGTGAAAGAGCTTCTTCGCCTGCGGTTGTTGAACCGCCTGCTGTGCCTGCGTAAGTGTCCGAATAACGGACTCTTAGTGTGTGGATTTGACCCACTGGACCGGTCATTGGTTGTACCCCAACAAGTTCATTTGCAATCACTGTTGGCATAACACGTCTGATGACTGGTAGGATAACTCTATTAAGAGTTGCGACATTACCGGCAGATGTAGCACCAGCTGTTGCTGACTCTGACAAATACGCTCTCGTATTTTCCAAAGTTGCAGCCATAACTGATTTCTTGTTGCCCTTAAGGCCTTCAAGAAGTGCTGTCTTTGTATCCTGCCAGCGACTTTCGAGTAGTTCTGACATAATTATCTCCTTAATTTAAACCAGCAAGACGTTTGATGTCAATGACATTTGATTCGTCTGCTTCACTACTAACGTTAGTTGGTTGTTCTCTGTTGCCTGTTACTTCTTTGCCTTCTTTTAATACTGCCTTCTGCTTTGCTGGAGTATTACCGTCAATAACTGTTGGTAAATATTTTTCAAACTGCTTTGTTAATCTTGCAGTTTGTACTGATTCCAGTAAATCTGTCATAATTTCTTTTTGGTCTTTACCTAACGGTGAAACCAAATCGTTAATTATTTTTTCTCTTTTGATAGACTCTTCAAGTGCTTTACGTGAAGTGTCTACATTTACAGCTATGTCTTTAGCTTTGGCAGCGAATGCCTTTGCTTCAGCTAACTGTTTATCTTTTGTGTCGATTACTTTTAGAAGTTTTGCAGTCTCGCTCTTCTCATTTAAGTAAGAAGTGCCATACTCGGCTGCGTATGCTTCGAAAATTTTGCGACCAAAATCATTTTTACGTGCTGTATCAATATCTTCTTTAAGTTGATGAATTTCTTTGTTAAGACTTTCACTAACAAGATTGGATACGGCAGTAGCACCACGCTTGATAAAGTTGTCTTTAACTTTAGCAAGATGTGCTTTTGCTTCTTTGACCAAACGTACTTTTGTTTCAGCCAAATCATTTTTATCTTCTTGAAATTCTGCAATTTCGGAAGTAAGAGCTTCTACAACGAACTCTTCAAGTTTTGAATAACTTTCTGCCATTTTAACTTTGTCTGAACGTAATTCGCTTACTTCTTTTTGTAATTGATTTACAACAAAGTCTTTTAAGAGATGTGCATTTTCTTTCATTGCAACAGCATATTTTGCTTTTTGCTCTGAAAGTGCTTTGCGGTCTTCTGCAAATTCTGCAATCTCAGCAGTTAAGTTTTCACTTAGCATTTGGTCGATTGACTCAACCATTGCCTGCTTGTCATGTTCGTACTTGGCAGCAAATTCTTCGCGGAGTTCAGCAGTCACTGACTGTTTGTTCTCTTTGACTTTTGCGTTCCAAGCTTCTTCAATTTCAGCTCTGATATCTTCGTTTATTGCATCGCTTTCGAAGAGTTGTTTCAGTGCATCTATCATACCATTCTCCTCGTTTATCGGAGGTTGTTGATTATATTAACCAACGATTCCTTAAGATACTTTTGTGCCTTTTGATCTTCTTGTGTTGCCTTTGCTAATTCAAATGCCTTATATCCTCCCTGAGTGTTCATGATATGCTCATAAATCGGTGTTGGATATGCACCAGGGGCACTTGGCTGTGCCACAATGTCCACGGTGATTATTTCAAAGTCTTTTACGTTTCCTTGACCATCTACTTCACCAGAGCCCCTACTGGAAACACCTAATTTAACTTTTGCATCAAGCATTGTTCTAACTAAGTTTCCCATAGGAGTTGGTAAGATTTTCAATTTTCCGTAACCATTAGCACCGTCCATCCAACATGATTCAATCATGTGTGACACACGGTCAAGGTTTATGTTTAGTCCTTCTGGATGATCTACCTCTCCACAAACGCTATAACCATTCTCAATTTGATCGTTGAGAGTTTTGACAGCCCTGCCTATTTCCTCAACTGGGTACACACGCTGATTAGCATTGCGCACTCCGCCTTGGATACAAATACCTTTCATTTTAAGGTCTTTGCCTTCGTTGGCAGTTTCAACAACTATTTGAGCTTGGTCAAAACTTAACTGTTCGCTTAGGTAATTACTCATCTAAAATTCCTAATTTAGCTTCCAAGAGTTGATTTCTTGTCGGCTGCTTGTTCGGGCTTACCTTTTTTCTCAGCCCCGTGACCTGGTTGAGCTTTATTTGCTTTAGAAGCCTTACCACCTGGAACATTTACATTCCCTGCGCTATCTTCTTTAGCATTGCTATCACCTAAGCCAGCATGGTCGCCACCTTTTTCTTCACCGCCTTTAGCGATGTTTGCAGAGGTACCACCCATGTTATTTGCGCTTGCTATTGGGGATTTAGTGTTGTCACCGTTGTCGCCCATTGTTGCAGATACTTTTTCTACATATTCGCGCATTGTTTCGCTTGCTGATTTTTCGCCTTCGTCAACTTCCTCATCGGATGCTTCGTCAACTTCTTCATCAGTAGCTTCTTCAACTTCTTCGTCGGATGATTCAAAAGCAACTGCTTCTTCTTTGTCAGCTTCGTCGTCAGCGTCCATGTCCATGTCCATATCGCCTTCGTCGTCACTGTCGCCAGCGTCTTCGTCGCCCATCATCTTTTCAAATTCTGCTTTAAGATCTTCTAATGCATCTTCAAGGTCTTCTACACGATCTTCAACGTCACCTTCTGGTTCGTCGTCGCCTTCTTCACCTTCGTCGTCCATACCTAAGTCGGACATCATGTCATCAGTTTTATCTTCGCCTGCATCGTCCATTGGATCTGCTTCAACTTCAAATTCATCAAGGTCAAAACCTTCATCAACTTCTTCGTCTTTAGCTTCGTCAACTTCTTCGTCAGTAGCTTCATCTACTTCTTCGTCGGATGCTTCGTTTGTTTCTTCGTCGGATGATTCATCTACTTCTTCATCAGTAGCTTCATCAATTTCCGCTTCGTCTTCAAGTAGTGACTCATATATGTCACGTGACTTTTCAACTACAATTTCGTGGAATAATGCTTCAGCGCCTTCCTTGTCTTCGTTAACAAGGAGCTCGAGCATTTGTTCAAATTTATTTGTGTCTGCCATTGTTTTCTCCTATAAATAAGCACCAGACATAGTCTGGTTATGGGCTGTCATATAATATTTAACAAATAGACAAAAAAGTACGTAGAAATAGGCTCAAAATGATCATTTCTTATAAAATGTCATAAAAATCCTTAAAATCTTGCATACCTATATGGTCTAAATTGCTTAAATTACTGAAAGCCTCTGGTATAAATTCGCCGTTTTCTGCTGTAACTCTATAAAATTGTATTTCAGGATGTGCTTGTATTGTAATAATTGTTTGTTTTAACCAGTTATTATGATAGGTTGCACGTTCATGTTCTTTCTTATAGTTTTGTGTGCCTGCATATAAATTGTTTACTAATGTGTTATTATTTAAGCCTACGTAATCAAATCCAAATATATAAACAATTTTATGTTCGTCCTTACATGCTTTCCATAAGGCAGTAGGTCCACTGCTCCAACCCTTAGATGGATTAAAGAAGTTAAACCCTACAAGTTTTTGGTATGATCTATTTTGATTTGTCCAAGTAGATACTCTGTGTTGTACATTATGCTTGTTTAATTCAAGCACCATTTTTGTGTCTACTGCAATAATATAATCAGGATCAAAATCTCTATAAATGGCATTACAACCATATATAGTTCCTTTTCCCCTAAGATTTTTTAATTCTAAAGATGCTCTACTTGTCCCGTTACCGAGTACAAATGCTACACTGTCCAATTATCATACTCCGCCGGCCTCAGCATTGGCTGCAATACCATACATCTGTTTAATAAACTCTAAATCTTTTTTAGATTCTTCAGTGTGTGTTTCAGATGCTTTGCGGATTCTATTGATTTGTTTTAGTGTTAGTTTAGTTTTACGAGTGTCGTCAAACGTTAGAGGACCATCATCATGAATAGGCTCATAAGTTTCATCTTCAACAGGTTTACCCTGATCGTCAAAATAATATAGTTCTCTAAGTATCATATTGTATTTATACCGTTTGTTCGTTATTAGCAGGCGCCGCGCCTACATCTGTATCTGTTGCACTTTCAGGTCCTGTTGCATCACCACCGTCTGTTGGTATTGTGTCGTCACCTGCAAGTATATCTTCGCCAGCACCAAGGTCTGAATCTATTCCTGCTGAACTAATTCCACCTGCCCTAATTTGACTTGCTGTATCATCTGTTATAGGTTCTAAGTTTTCTTCGTTCTCTTCACGCCATAGCTTTTCGTTTTCTGCAAGCTCTTCGTCTGTCATTCCTAAGAAACGTTTTAATGCAAATCTATTTGACATATAAGGAATTGCCGCCATCTGTGTATACGTTGGTACACGAGCATTATCAATTTCAGCTTGTCTATAACTTGCAAAGTTTTGTGGTGGTTGGAATTTTAAGTCGAACATATTTGTATCGACATTTACGCCTTTTTCTAATAGGTAGCGTTTAAATTCTGTATCAAACTCTTCAATGATTAAATTCTGCAAACGTTCACAATAGGTATTGAAGCGTAGCTCTTGGATATAAGCTGTGCCCACACGTCCGTCATTATATTGTGCTGCCGAATCATCTGCTCCAGTTGGTAAGTACGAACTTGGTATACGTAATCCGCGTACCAACTTATTAGTAAAGTATCTAAGGTCATCAATTTCTCCTAAGTTTGTACCACCTGGAAGCGTTTCAACCTTTGATCCTCTACCTTCTGCTGTTTGAGGGAAGAAGTAATCTTCGTTAATTGATAGCGGATTGTAAGAACTGTCTATAACATTTGTGCCACCGCCTGTCTTGGATGGGATGCGTCTTTGATGTATTTCCGTTTTAACACGCTCCACAAATTGCATAGCAAGGTGTGAAGGCATATTGCCCACATCAACGTAGAATACTCTGCGCTCTGGCGCTCTTTGTACACGATATATGATAATCGCATCTTCAAGCAATTCTTTTTGCTTGTATACTTTAAAAATTGTTTCTAATAAACTGTTACCAAACGGAAAATTGTTATCTAATCCTTCTGATAAACTTAAATGTACAACGTGTTTTGCATCAACAGTAACTTCAGAATCGTCTGTTTGGAATCTACTTCCACTCATACTTGACTGAGGTTGTCCTACCATACCTCTTGCGCCACCAGTTGGTTCGTACTGTGTACCGCCACCGCCTGTTAAGTTGCCACTTGTTTGATAAGGTGTTGTTGCAATTCCGTCTTTAAAATTAAAATTAATATTTTTAATTACGTACTGCTCTGGTATTTTACCTTCTGATTCGTTTACAATAATACGTGTTACGTTTGCAGGATCTACATGAAACCAACGTTTAGTTTCTGGATCACGCAAAAAGAATTGATCACCCATTTTAAATACGTTTCGTACAATTCTAAATATTTTAGTTTCAAAGTCTTGTAACTTTACCCACTGTTGTAAGTATTTTTGTATTGTTAACGTTTCACTATTTGTAGCTTGTTGTCTAAAATCAAATACAAATGGTGTATTATTTTGTTTGTTCTTTTGTGTGCAGAATTCGCCTAATATATCTAATGCGGCATTTACTTCACTATCCATATCCATAGTGTTGTATTGACCGTAACGTTCTATTCTGTTAGGTGTACCAACATATACATCAGGTAAGAAACTTGAATAGTTTGCCCGTGCAGGACCTGCTTGTCCTCCTCGGCCGCCACTAATAGGGCTTACATTACTTCTTTGGTAATTGTTAGTGTCTACAGGCGTAAAGTATTTTTTCCAAGTCATTCTATTCTCTCTTATGTAAAGGTAAGTCCATCTGCATTGGCCATCCCTTTAGTATACTTAGCTGTATTCTCATTATGGTTATTAATTTGTCCCAAGATAGTTTCTATCGATTGCATAGTACTATTTAATCGGTTTATACCTTCTGATGAGCCGGAACTGGCAGTACTGATACCTGATAATAATTCACCAGCATCTGCACGTTCTGTGAGTAAACTGTCATTATCTCGCTTCAGTTCTTTGTTTAAATCTTTTAATGATTCTGTTAATGTATCTAATGCTTCAGCGTAATCAGTAACTTTGTCAATTTCTACGTCATTTAAACCTGAAAATGCTGTGCTAAACGCACTAACAACATTAGCATTATTTTGTACACCTTGCAAACTACCTAAGTCTGCTGTACTAAATGCTTTGATATTTTCATAAGGTAGTTTTTTGCCACCACCAAATGCTGTTGCAAGAGCACCAAACAATCCGCCGGATCTTTCTCCGTCTATGTTTGCTGGTAAGTTACTCATTGCTGTACCAAATGCACTTACTGCTTCTGCATTACTTTTTACCTTTGCAGTATCTCCAAGATCTACATCAGCAAATTCTTTTATTCTATCATATGGTAACTTTTGCTCGCCTTTAAAGAATCCTGCAACTGCACCCATTAATCCGCCTGAGCGTTCACCATCAAGGTTTGCAGGCAATGAACTCATAGCGTTGCCAAATGCCGCTACAGCGTCTGCGTTACCTTTAATTTTTTCTGTATCACCTAAGTCAACACTTGCAAATGCTTTTATTTTATCAAATGGTAATTCTTCTTTTTCTCCGCCAAAGAAACCACTTACTGCATCAAACACACTACCCACTGCGCCCATGATGCTTGCGCCAGCACTACCTGCTGAGTATTTTGCCATTGCGTTTGAATATGCTACTAATGCTTTAGCGTTATTTTCTACGCCTGCTAAGTCAATATTATATGTGCCAAATTTTGCAATTTTATCAAATGGTATTTCTGTGTCGCCTCCAAAGAAGCTCGTAATACCTGTTGCTATTCCACCAACTAATGTTCCTAAGCCAGCCGCGGCTGCTCCGCCTCCATATGCGGCCATTGCTGTCGAATATGCTACCAATGCTTTTGCGTTAGCTTCTACTTTTGTAGCATCTAAGTTAGCATCAGAGAATTTCTTCATCTTAGTCAACGGATCGTCTGCGCCAAACAGTCCTGCTAAGCCTTCAGTTATTCCGCCTACTAATTGTCCTAATCCTGATACTGCTGAACCTGCGCCAAATGCTACCATTGCTCCACTAATTGCTAACATGCCTTTGGCGGCTGCGACTAATGCTGGTCCGTCTACTTCTTCAAACTTCTCCATGCCTTCTGCAAACTTAGGAAGTGAAGCACCAATTATCCATGTTGCTCCTGCTATACCTGCACCAATTGCAGTAATAGAAGCGGCTAATATACCTGCACCTACAAGTATTGCTGGATTAGCAAATGCTTTTAAACCGGCAGCGGCGCCTTTCATTACGCCTGCGCCCATTTGGCCTACAAAGTTACCAACACTTGCTCCTGCTCTTGCTCCACCTGCTCCTGGACGTCCTTTTGGTGCGGCACCGCCGCCTCCGCCGCCGCCTCCGCCGCCTCCACCACCGCCAAGCATGCCACTAAACATTTTAGTTACACCACTTGAGGCTGCTGAAAGGAGTTTGGGTCCTGCAAATATTGCGGCTATAGCACCAAGCACTAATGGATCTGTAAACACTGACTTTAGTGCATCTCCAATAGCATCTCCAACTTTTGCAAATATATTTGGGAAGTTGATTTTTTCTAATAGATTTGATAACGCTGTGCCAAATCCAAATTCTTGAATATCAGCAAAAAATTCTTTTACATGTGTTACACCGTTTTGAAGAGACTTTGTTAAAGTTTTCATACCTTCTTTAAACTCAGGGCTTGCAACAAAGTCTGTAATCATACCTGTTAGATCGCCCATAGAATTTGTAAGCATTTCTAAAGGACCACCTTCGGCAGCAAATGCGGCCATTACGCCAGTACTTAATTGACGCATTGCATCATGGAATTTTTTCATTCCTGCGTTAGTTTCTTTTTCCCTTGCTAATGCTTCTTTACGTTCTTTCTTTTCTTCCTCAGTTAGTTGACGTTTGTCTCTTAATGCGGCTCCAATTTGTAATGCATCGCCAAGAGCACCATCAAGTACTAAACCACCTGCACTACCAAAACTTGCGCCTGCGGCATCAAGTTCTTTACCAACTTGTGCAAGGAAATCATTCATTTCATCAGGATTCATGTCCTTAATCTGATGACCTTTTTCTCTAAAGGTATCACTCAATGATCCTAATTGTACACCAAGCTCATCTGGTATACCTAATGCTAAGTTTGTTAAAGTTTTCTGTAAGCCTTCAGGTGCTTGAGACATGTTTGCCATAAACTTCTCACGTACACCGGCTTCCATTTGGTTAAGTGCTAACCTTGTTCTCTGATCGCCTTGTGCGGCTTTCATTTCCGCCGCAATTTGATCTGCACGTTTACCTGTTAGCGCGGCAACATTTTGTAATGTTTTTGCATACTCTGCGGCTTGCGCACCATCAATTGCTCTATTACGTCTGTCAACACCAATTTGTGTTTGACTAAATTCTGAATATTCAATAAGTGTTTGATTTAACTGCTGTGCAGAAAAACCAAGCATCATCAATTCTTGTCCTGGACCTTCTCTAAATTCCTTAGACATGCGAGCAAAGTTTTTTGCACCCGATGCAGTAGTACCGCCAAACAGTTTCATTGCACCTGCATTTTCCATTACAAGTTCTTGGAACTCACCTAATGGTACGCCAGCTTCTGCTGAAATCCTTCTTATATCGTTTAAGCCGTCACCAAACGTAGCACCAATTGTAGCCATGTTTCTAAACGCTTCAACATTTTGATCTAATAGTCCTACTAATGGTGCAAGATATCCACCTACTAAAGGTAGATGTTTTGCAAAGTCGCCAAGGTTTTCACTACCTTTAAGTACTTCGCCTGCAAGTCCTTTTATAGATCCTGCTACTGCTGATAGGCTTCCTAACAGCGCACCCTGCATGATCCTTGAAAGTTTTATTGTAGACTCAGTTGCTTGTTTAGTAGCTTCTGTGCCGTCTTTTTGTGCTTTTGTTTGATCTTTGGCCGCTGTTACACCTTGCTTTAATGCATCATTGTGCATTTTTTGTAGCTTGCCGGCACCACCAGAACCGCCTATACCTTGTTTAAGTACAGCGTCTAATAATTTTTGTAAGGTAACTTCGGAAGCAACACCGTCTGCTCCGCCTACATTACCAATTTCTACTTCTTCAGCCAAATCTAATCATCCAATTATATACGTACATAAATAAATGTGATACATATACTTATATAATGTATTTATACGGAGAAAAGAATGGCTGATTTAGAAAAGCTCGGTAAAGAACAAAATCCGCTACGTAAGTATTTTAGACAACCAAAAGTTTATTTAAACTTACCAAGTAGAGGGATTTTTTACCCACCAGGTGCAATTGACCTACCTGAAAATGGGGAAGTACCGATATATGCAATGACGGCAAAAGATGAGCTTACGATGAAAACACCAGATGCTCTTCTCAACGGTCAAGCAACTGTTGATTTAATCAAAAGTTGTGTACCTAACATCAAAGATCCTTGGATGATGCCAAGTGTTGATCTTGATGCAGTACTAATAGCAATTAGAATTGCTACTTATGGTGATACTATGGAACTCACCACAAGCACACCTGTTACAGGCGCTGAGAAAGATTTCAGTGTAGACCTAAACTCTTTGTTAGGAGATATAACAGGACACCAGTTTGAAACAGAAATTGATATTGAAGAATTTCATGTCAGACTACGTCCTTTAACATATAGAGAGTTTACTGACGTATCTTTAAAGACGTTCGAAGAACAGAGAGTGTTTGCATTAGTAAACGATGACAAAATGTCAGAACAAGAAAAGTTAGCAAAGTTTAATGAAAGTTTTAAAAAATTAACTGAAATTAATATTACAACTTTGTCTAAAAGTATTTCATCTATCCAAATCGGAGATGATGAAGTAACAAGTCAAAAACACATTGATGAGTTTATTGCTAATTGCGATAAGAACTTCTTTAAAGAAGTAACTGATCATTTGGAAAAACAGAAAGATAAGTTCAACATCAAACCTCTCAATATAACTGCTACCGAAGAAGAAAGAAAAGCAGGTGTACCTGAGACATATGAAGTACCGATTACATTTGATCAATCAAATTTTTTCGCATGAGGATCTTATCGTTCGGTCGCGATGAGATCCTGGAAGAGTCAAAAAGACTTGACGGAGATGTAAAACAAATTAAGTCTGAATTGCTAAGAATTTGTTGGCATATGCGTGGCGGTGTGACTTACGAAGAAGCAATGGCTCTTTGCTTCGAAGATAGACAGTTGATTAACGACATTGTTAAAGACAATATCGAAACAACTAAAAAATCTGGATTACCTTACTTTTAAACTGTAGCTGGTTTAGGCTTTGGCGTAACAGTGTTAGGCTTACTAATGCCTGACGCTGTTGGCGATGGTGCAGACTTAGTTACACCTTTAGCATTTAATTTAACATCACCTTTGACACCTGCTGTTTTAGCTTGTGCCGCTCCTGCGGTTCCTGCTTTAACACCTTTTGCTGTAATTTGATCTTTAATCAATTTACCAATTTTAGGATCTTTCTTAGCCGCGGCAACAATTGGATCAAGTTTAGGATTAGGTAATCCTAACTTCAGCGATGGAATAACACCAACTGGTCTACCTGTTTGTAAATCAGTCCATAGTGCGCCTTCCCATTTGTATTGTTTACCTGCTACTTCTCTTGTATCACCTGGTTTTATTGCTGGTGCTGTGTCACCTGCACCTGCTGGTGCATCTGCCTTTGGTGCTGGTGCGCTTGCAGTTTTATTAAGTTCTGGGGCAACATCTTTAGATGCCATTCTACCTGTTTTCTTGTTTACCCATTGTGCGCCTAACCATTCGTAGTCATCGCCTTCTGGTCCTTTAACAATTTTACCTTTTTCAATTTTAGGTGCATCTGCGCCTGTTTGTGCTGGTGCTTCTGCATCTGCGCCTGCATCTGCTGTACCTGTATCAGCCGCTGGCTCTTCTGCTCCTGCTTCGCCTGCTTTAAGTTCAACTCCTGTTTCACTTGCAATGGCCGCAATTTGTTCGTCTGTAAGTCCTGCACTTGTTAGCACGTTGAAAATAGATGCTGTGTCTGTAGGCTCACCCATCTTTTTCCATTGTGAAACTAACTTTTGTTTTGTAATTTTGTTACCAAGTTCTTTGCCAACTGCTTTGGCAGCGCCACCTATTGCGGCCGCACCTGATTTAAGTCCTGATCCAATTTTATCAAGCACACCTTTTTCAATTAAAAACTTTTCAAATTCAAGTTCCATTGATTCAGTGTTTTTAGTTCCTGAACCGCCTTGTAGGTCAAGCTCGCCTTGTTCTGGTTTTATTTCTTCGCTACCAACTTTTAGTTTTTCGTTGCCACTTGCTTGTAAACTACCTTGGGCAGTTGCGGCAATAACATTATTTGCGGCAGTTAAGTTTTGTAAGAACGAATCATTTTGTGCGGCAATTGCTTGTCGTACACTATTTTCAAGATTCATATCTTTGATAAACTCAGCTTTGTCAAATGTTTTTGCAAATGTCCAAAGTTCTTCAAATGCGTTTATAGCACCTGGATCTGTTGTTTGTCCTGTAACTGCTGTAGCTTCTTTAATACCTTGTAATAGATCTTTAAACTTGTCTACTTGGTCTGCTGGTACAACCATACTACCTAATTCGTTTTGGATAGTATTGCCGCCCCATGAAATTGTTTCTTTAAATCCTACATCAATTTGTTCTAAGCCAGGTGCCGCTTCAAACGGTACTGCTTCATAACGTAAGCCTTCTAACCAATCGCCAATGCCTTCTAATGCCCAACCTGCAATAGCACCATAAGCGGCTGTCTTAATTGACTTACCAATTGCACTTGAAAGGTCTTCGCCTTGTAGTAATTCTTTTGTTGAACGCAACAACAAACCTGCTGCCGCACCACCTGCTGGACCACCTGCAAAAGCCGCTACTGCTGTAAGAATACCTACTGCAACACTTGCTTTGCCCGGATTTGCTTTAGCCCAATCACTTACATCTTTAATACCTTGTACAATCTTACTGTCTGGATTGTTTTTGTCAATGTCTGCTTTAAGTTGTTTAAACTTAGCATCCATATCTTTGACAGGACCTGCTTCTTTAGCCGCTCTGCCAAGTTCATTAATTTTAGCATCAACTTTCTTTGCAATTTCAACTGGTACTTTAAGTGCCGCACCAGCCGCTGAACCAGCTTTGCCCAACATATTTTTGTTGTCGCCGGAAGCCATTGCTTGTGTTTCTGCACTTGTAAAGATAGCATCAATTTGGTCTGAAGTAAGTTGTGCTTCCATTACTGTTTTGTATTCTTCAAGTAATGGCCATAACTCTTTTTCCCAACGGCCCATATACAACTGTTGAGCTTCTGTTAGGTCTCTATAACCTTCTTTTAATATTCTATGTGTTTTGTTTTCGTAAAGAGTTACTTCATTTAGTTTCATTATATCAACCCTGCCAGTGCTTTTTTCTCTGTTGGTGTAAGAGCATCCAATTGTGATTGTAATTCTGGTGGTATGCTACTTGCTCCAGCATTGGCTGCCGCTGTAGGAGCCGCTGCCGGTGTGTTACCTTGTACACCACCTGATGCTGTTGCCGCATTGGCCGCACCTTGTGCGCCTGGAGCTCCTGCTCCGCCAGCACCACCTTGTCCTCCGGCACCAGCTTTTCCACCAGCACCTCCGGCTGCGCCAGCAGTGGCCGCATCGCCACCTGCGCCTAATTTCTTAGATGCTTGTACAGCTTTTAAAATAATATCGTCAATTTGTTTTTGTGGAACAACGCCTGCCGCAGGTACACCATCCGTCGGCATCTTTTTGCTTTTTAGAAATGCACTTAATTGTCCTGCATCTAATTTGTTCATATCGCCTCCAATAGAGCCAACATAACCTTTTAGTCCAGCTTTAAGTTCATTTGCTTCTTTTCCAGTATCGGCTGCCCCAGTTAAACCAGCGGCTACGCCTTTCATACCTACCGCGCCAGCGGCTTTTGCACCAAGTCGCCTAAGTCCTTGTTTGAACATGTTAGCGGGTGCTTCATTTAAATCATGATTTGGTGTAATGTCATCAATACGCATAATTGTTCCTTTAACTATTGTTATTTATATGTTTTTGAATATCTACTTCGTAGATATTTGTTTTCGCTAACGCTCAAACTATTTACTTCGTAATGAATTATGTATGATAGAAGTGATAAACAATAATTAAAGCAATATGACGTAAGTCATATTGTAATTACTTCATGTAGATTGTTTCAGTCAGACGGAACCTGTTTAGTGGTTCCATCTAATCTTGACTTCATGTGAGTTCGCCACAGCCGAGACTTGGAAGTAGGTATTAGTTTATACACAAAGTACAATGGGCTCTGACCTTTCCCAACCTACGTCGACATCTTACGCTACGCCGTATATTCTAAAAATATACGCTACACCGTAATACCTCTCGCTTCGTTCCTATTGCTAAAGAGTTTTTATGTACTGTGTTTGTGTTTTCGACTGCTAACATTCAATCTATA
>Ga0181379_1000033_pt1 | contig 60271 bp, 38 predicted proteins | sample 2SPOviralmetaG_FD_130115 | JGI IMG/M metagenome (GOLD analysis project Ga0181379, IMG submission 130115) | Marine viral communities from the oligotrophic San Pedro Time Series (SPOT) site, San Pedro Channel, CA, USA - 2 SPOT_SRF_2009-07-10 | ecosystem: Environmental > Aquatic > Marine > Strait... | reverse complement strand
TAGTTCAATGGGCTCTGACCTTTCCCAACCTACGTCGACATCGCTTACGCTACCTCTCGCTTCGTTCCTATTGCTAAAGAGTTTTTATGAACTGTGTTGTGTTTTTCGATTGCTAACAGTCAATCTACATCAATCCTGCCGCCCTACTACCGGACGCGGCTCAACGTGTACGAGTGTCCTTATCACGGGACCTTTTTCTCAGCGGTATTTGTAAACTGGCCCGCCAACCTTAGGTGTTAGATTGTTTTGCCTTGATATTTTGTTCTAGCAATGCCTGTTTGAGTTTGTCTGATCCGCCTACTCTAACATTAATGATACCGTTATAGTAATCATCAGTTTCAAGTACACGCCTATCAAACTGTTCTCTTGCCTCTATATAGGACATTTCGCCCCTACCTTTACATAGGTATAATATTTCTCTTGTAAACTTGTTTTCGCCTAGTTGTGCAACGTCTGCGTTTAGTCTGTCACTGGATCCCCAGTAATCTTTCCAATCGCTTTCTTTTTTTCCACGTCTTTTATTTTTTTTGCCTTTAAGTGGTGGCTTAGTAGTTTTAAATTTTGCTAGTTTCTTGCCTATATATTTTTGGCCTGTAGTGGTATTTGTAATTAGATAAACAAAACCTTCATACTCATCTGGTATTTCATCTATTGTTTTTCCTTCATAAGTCCACTGCATGAACTTACTTACCGTGCCTTCTATTTTTCTGCCTCGATCTTGGTTTTGAACGTTTCGTTAATCTCGTCCATACGTAATTTACTCAATCTGCGTATCTCTCTGAGGCATTTCCGGCTTGCTCGGTGGGTCCTGTAAGATAAACGATTTTCAAAGTTTTCGTTTTCCTTAAAATACTCCATATATGCTTTCGTTAATAGATCGTGTGTGTCGTCAGTCATTAATCTACTATCTCTATGTCATTTTCGTAACTAGTAAATCCATTTTCTTTAACTACTTTCATCAAATGATTGACTCTACCAATTAACTCGTCTTTATGCGAGATAAGAAATACATTTTTGTTGCGTTCTCTGCCCATCTTCTTAAGAACTGCTAATGATCCTTCGACACCAGCAGTGTCCATACCACTGTCAATTAATTCATCAATAAACAATAAGTTAATATTTTGATATAGACTTTCCCAAACATCTCTAAATGCAAAACTCATACCAAGTATTAGTCTATTACGTTCACCTCGTGACAAGTTATCAAAGTCTAAGTCTTGTCCTAGTTGTGTAATCTCAACATTTAAATCGTTTTGGAATACAACTTGATGTGGTAATCCTAGTTTGTCTAAGTAATATGTAAGTCTATTGTTTAAGTATGCTAAGTTTTGATCAATAATCTTCTTACGAATAAAACTATCTTTGTTTGTTAACAGTTTTAATAAAAACTCTTGATGTTCTTTGAAACTAGTTAAGTCATTAACAGGTGTCCAGTCTATAGTTTGTACTGCTGATGTGTTTAACTCGTTAATTTGTGCTTGATAAGGATCTTCTTCGTCTTGTTTATTTTGTAAAGCAGTTTTTAAACTATCAACATTTTGTCTATGCTCATATGCTTCTTTTGCTGTTTCATAGTAAGTAGTAGGTCTGCCATTGATATCACCAATGTCATCAAGACCTTTAACAACGTCATCTACTTTTTTAGCAATCTCTGATCGATAGTCAATTGCTTCATCTAATTCTTTTTCTTTACGTGTTTGTAGTTCTGCTTTTTTATCTGCGTGTAGTTCTTGTCCACATGTATAACAAGTAGCATCTTCAAGATTTGTTATGTCTTTAGTTGCCTTTTCTACAGACTTCTCAGCACGTTGTAGTGCTGGCTCTAATGTGCTTAATTCTTTTTTAAGAGCCAAAATAGCATTGTTATGTTCATTCCAATTAGATAGTTTTTCATGTGATTCTAATTCAATATTAACATCTAAGTGTTCTAACTCATCAATAGCAGATGCTAGTTTACTAATGTCTTGTTGCTTCTTAGCAAGCCAAGCACGTTGGGTTCCTTGCAAACTAGAAATAGTGTCTTCGATCTTGCTATTTGCTGTTTGTATTGCTTCAATCTTTAATGTTTCTTGTATAATGGTTTCTTTAGTCTGCCGAACTTGATCTTTTAAAGTATCTGCTTTCTCACTAAGAATAGTAATACCTAACAACTGCTCAATAATAGCACGTTGATCATTTTGTCGCATACTAAGGAAAGGCTCTGTGTAAGTGTTTAATGCAACAATATGTTTAAACATATCGTGACTCATACCTAATAGGTCATTAATATCTGCTTGCGTCTTACGACTATCGCCTTGGGACTCGTCTAACATTTCCTGTTCTTGATTATTGATATAAAACTTTAGTACATTGGGCGACCGTCCTCGTTCAATACGATAATCAATGCCATCTTTTTCAAAATCAAGTGAAACTAACATGCCCTTGCTATTAGTTTTGTTAATTAAGTTGTTGCGTTTAATATTTGTTAACGCTACACCGTATAATGAATAACTTAGAGCGTTAATAATAGTAGTTTTACCTGTACCATTACGTGATCCATTGTCATCACCACCCTGATCTAAGTTTTCACCTAGCACAAGTGTTAATTGTTCTTTGTTAAAGTCAACAGCCTGAGTTTGATTCCCCACGCTCATAAAGTTTTTTACGGTCAGGTCTTTAATACGTATCATAGTTCGTTATAGATGTCCAATAGCATTTTCTTGTTAAAGTTATCCGAATCAATTGCTGTAATTTCTTTAGATACAATTTCATCAACACTTTCAAAAGTTGAAATATCTAAGTCGGTGCTAATTTCTTCGACTTGTTTTTGCGGGATTAATGTAATTTCTCTACACTTATATTGTGTAATATACGTTTCTTTAATAAATTGTGCTTCTTCGTAACTAATTGGAACATCGATAGTAACACGTAGGTACATATTACTTTTAATAATGTCCTGATTAGGATCTAGTAGTTGACTAAGTGTAGTTGTTCGATACTTAGGACAATCACTCCAACTTAAATATTCTGGTTCTTTATTGTTTTCTCTATCGAGAATCATCATCCCACGATCGTCATCCCATGCATCTGCATAGTTGTGTGGGAATGCATTACCAATGTAATGTACTTTACCTTGTTTTTGTCGTTTGTGGAAATGTCCACTAAACACATATTCTTGATTTACAAAATGTTCACTCTTTAGTTCCCCATGATCAGGCATTTGTACCATAGCGTTCATATAAAAACTAGGAAGTTCAAAGTGACCAAACATATACTTTGTTTTAATGTCCTTCATCTTCTTCCATTCGTCTCCTACTAACCAAGGGACTAGTGCAACATCTTCTTCTTGATATATTTCATCAATAAAAGTAATACCAGGAATGTATGTAGCAAATGCAGTTGAGTTTACATCACGCTTATCTTTATAATACAAGTCGTGATTACCATCAAAGAAGTAGAACTTTTCAAATGAACTACCTAATTTTTCCATACAACGTATTGTTGCATCCATGGTTGTAAGATTTAAACTGTTTCTATTATGATGCCAGTCGCCACAAAAGATACCTGTTTCACAGTTATTGGCCTTTGCTTGTTCAATGAACCAATCTACGAAACGTTCGCAATCATCGTTATGTACTTTACTATTGCCTTTTAGGCCAAGATGAATGTCAGTAAAGACAGCCGCTTTTTTAAACACTTATACTCACTCCTGTTTTCTATATTATTATACGTTAAAAACCATACATTGTCAAGTGTTTATTTTTTTAGCGTTTGCTTCTGCTTCTCGCTTCTGTTGGGCTTCCCATTCACCAGAATGTTGTCTAGTATATGAAGGATTCATATTATTCATCTCTAAAATGTCATCTCTAATGTTTTGATTACGTTTTTCTAAGTTAATAACACGTACAAACGAGTTTGTAACTGCCGCAGTATAGTAAGCAAATGGGTTTTGCGACTTAGATTCGTCAAATTGTAATCCAATTTGTGCTAATTGCAGTATTGCTTGTCCGCGCATCTCGTCATTGTAAGTGTATCCACGTACATTTCCTCGTGTTGCATATCGATCACAAAGTTTCATCCACATCATAGCAAGTTTATTAGTTGCTTTTCCGTGTCCTTTGTTAAAACATCCGTTTTCTAACCCACCTTCCCAGTGTGATTTGCCTACACAAACTAATTCACCGTGCTCATTAAACTTATAATGCTGAAACGGTGGAAAATTAAGTTTTGTCTTTGTATCTGCTATAGTTTTAGGATTTTTCTTTCTTCCGGGCTCTTCTGGAATGTGGTCAAATGACATAATTCGAAAAATTAACTCTTCTTTTGTAATTTTTCGGTAATCAACTTCACATTCTGCTTGTTTAATCTTCTCTCCAGCCAGTTTTCTTGTTTCAAAGGCTAATTGACTTTGTTTTTTTGCTTTATTTCGCTTTGCTTCAGCAATAGTACGTATGTTAATTTTTTCTATACTAGGTAAAATTATATCAAACATACCATATTCGTCAGCAACATAACTACAAAACGTACTTTTAGATTTGTGTATCTCTTTTAAGATATCTTTATTGTTTAGGTAATTTACTTTTCTCATTAGGTCTCCAATTATTCAAATGTTACATACATTATAATATACGTAGTTAAAAAAGTCAACTAAATAATACTATAAAGTTTAACGGAGTAATTTATGACAACATTTCGCGATCAAGATCCAAATTCGCCCGGTGTGCAACTATCCCAATCTATTGGGGCTACAGTACAAAGTGTGACTAAACAAGTAAAAAAACGTGTTAACCAGTATCGTTCGGGTATTGAAGAAATTGTTGCTCGTCGTAGCGTTAACATACCAAAAGATGCTGTACCAAAAAACCGAACAACAACAGATGCAAAGATTATAGACAGTGCAGGTGATAATGATTGGCGTGTTAGTATTAGTATTCCTCCAGTTATTGGTGAATTAGATTCTAGTTTAATGGCTCCGCTAGTAAATTCAGGCAACAGATTAATATTTCCGTTTACTCCGTCAGTAATATTTTCGCATCAGGCGTCATATAGTTCAATGCAACCTGTACATAGTAATTATCCTTTTTACAATTACCAGAACTCCGCTGTGGATGCTATAGTAGTATCGGGTGATTTTTTTATTGAAACCAATGAAGATGCAGAATACTGGGTCGCGGCAGTAACTTACTTGCGTACATTAACAAAAATGTTTTATGGAGATAACGGAGCGAACACAGGTAATCCACCACCAATTGTAAAATTTAATGGATACGGAGAATATGTGTTTAAAAATGTTCCTTGTGTTGTAACAAGTTTTAACGTTGATATGCCACAAGATGTTGATTACTTAAAAACAAATATTGCAGGCGGCGATGTTGGAACTAATGAAAGTGAACCAGGAACTTGGGTACCTGCACAAAGTTTAATAGCAGTAACACTACAGCCTATTTACAGTAGACAACATGTTGAACAATTTAATCTTAATGATTTTGTTAGTGGTAATTTAATTAGCACGAGAGGATTTTTATAATGACTGTTTCATATACAAGTTCCAGTCCATGGAAAAATACAAAAGTTGTAGATAATAGATATTTAGGAACATTCCAAATACGACCGGTCCCGTCAGAACCAGATGATTTTTTATATACAGTTGAAACACAATATACACATAGGCCTGATTTATTAGCACATGATGTTTATGGTAGTAGTAAATTATGGTGGGTATTTGCTCAAAGAAATATGGATGTAATAAAAGACCCTGTGTTTGATATGGTAGCAGGAGTACAAATATTTCTACCAAAAGGTCCTACACTTAAAAATGTATTAGGAGTTTAAATTGAGTTTTAAAGCACTCTTTAATCAAGTATCAAATAAAATCGAAAATATTGTCGATAAAGTTCCTGACCTTGCAGGAGATCTAAAAAATAGTATTGACAAAACAACATCTATATTTAAAGCAGAAGCATTAAGTTCAGTAGGATCAACAGTATCAGGACTGGCAGGTAGTTTTAAAGATGGCGATCTTTTTGCGGCAATGGATCCTAAGCAATTTAAAAGTAACTTAGATGCAAAACCAGGACCAATTGGATATACAACTAAAGTTGGAACACTTGTTCCAGGCGAGTCACAACCGCCGTGGCCCAATGAACTAGAAGATTTTGCTAGTATGAATACTATTATTACTTTAGCATGTTTAAGTCATGAACAAATTAATGACCCTGATAATACATATCGAAAAACAGGGTTAACAAATATTGTTTGTCAAAGTGGAGGCGGAGCCGGCACCAGAAAAAATAAAACACAAGTTGAAATTGCTTTAGGCAATAACGTAGAATTTTTTATTGACAATTTTGAAATTAGTGTAAATGCTGTTCCTAGTCTTTCTTATGGAATGAATAGTAATGTAACAAAATTAACATTTGAAGTGCTAGAACCATATAGCATGGGATTATTTTGGCAAGCATTATCAGTTGCCGCGGCAAAAGCAGGATTCGTAGATTATACAACAGCATGTTTTGCTCTCCAAATAGATTTTAAAGGTTGGGACGTAGATGGAAACCAAGTTGAAGTTCCGTATGCTAGACGTTTCTTTCCTATCAAACTTACTAATTCAACTTTTGCAGTAAATGAAGGCGGCTCAACATATATGGTTGAAGCAATAGCATGGAATGAACGTGCATTATCAGATAGTGTGCAACAAATCAAAACGGATATAGCAATTAAAGGAAGAACTGTAAAAGAAATTTTACAATCAGGTGCCCAAAGTGTAACATCAGTTATGAACAACCGTTTATTAGAAATGCAAGAAGCAAATCAAGTAAATGTTGCAGACCAATTTGTTATAATATTCCCTAATGATCGAGCATCAACAGCAGGAGCAACAGCGAATGAGTCTACAAATAATACTGCTACTATATCTCCAGGATACGGACCTGACGAAGGATTTGTTAATCCAGATCCAGTAACAGGAGGCGCAGTTTCAGGAGCAGGCTTAGAAAATTTTTGGCAAAGCCAAGGCGGACAAGGAGATGTTCCCCAAAACTTTGATGAATATCTTAATACAATGTCAGGAAATGTTAAACAAGCCAGCGGCTTAGATTTTGCTATTAAAAAATATGCGGCTAGTAATTTTAGCAATAATGAAATAGGAAAATCAAAAATGATTGATAGTCCGTTTGAAGGCGGAACTCAACCTATGCCAGATCCTGCTTATGTAAGAGGAACTTCTTTAGATGCTTATGCCGCTCAAGTACAACAAAATCAAGCAGATAATGTTGCAAGAGAAAAAACAGCACAACAAGCAAAAACTGATGACTTTGAAAAAAGATTTCCAGTCTTTTCTAGAGCAAATAAAAACATGAGACTTGATGGTGGTATTAGAACTTATACTTTTACAGCCGGAACACGATTACAAGAAATTATTGAAGAAGTTTTAATAACAAGTATGTATGGTAGAGAATTGGCTACACAACTTGACGACCTTAAACAAAACGGCGGTATGATTAAATGGTACAAAGTAGAAACAGATGAATATGTTGTACCAAATAATAGTGAAATTGCTAGAACAGGTAAAGTTCTAACAGTGCATGTTTACAGAATTGTTCCTTATTTTGTACATCACAGTTTATTTAAAGCACCAACAACAGCAAGCCAAGGTATTTCAGAACTAAAAGCAGAAGCCGCAAAACAATACAATTATATCTACACTGGAAAAAACAAAGATATACTTGATTTTGAAATTGCATATAATAATAGTTTTATATACCCAGTTACAGCAGATAGAGGTTCGTCAACTGCCGCCCAAACAACTGGCGCCGCAGGAACACAGACAGCATTGCCACCAGAGCCGGCACTAGTAACAAATGACACACAAGGTAGTTTAGCCGCAGGTGAAGGCGCACAAAAACAATCTGAAGCCGTTAATACAAGTTCAGGAAATGCAGGAGGCTCGGGATTTGACAATAGTGAAATTGGTATTGCTAGAATGTTTAATGATAGATTATTAAATTCAAGAGTGGATATGGTAACAGTCAATATGACAATTATGGGTGATCCATTTTATCTAGCAGATGACGGAGTTGGAAACTTCCACGGCAAAGAAACTCCTTATACTAATATGATGGAGGACGGGCAAGCAAATTTTAGTAATGGCGAGTTGCATATTAACATTTTATTTAGAACACCTGTAGATATTAATGCTGACAAAGGTGACTATACATTTCCAGAAGAATTAATAGTAGTTGATACTTTTAGCGGATTGTATAGAGTGAATACAATAGTCCACTCGATTAGTGGAAACCAGTATACAACTAAACTACAAATGAATCGAATGCAAGGACAAGATAATCAATCACAGACACAAAATCTTGGCGCTCTTATTAAAACAGATAAACCTGGCGAAGCAATGAATGAAAAAGCAGTTGCTTATGCACAAAAAGTTTCAGACGCGGCTATTGTAACAGGTGCAACTGAAAACTTAGAAGCATACAAAAAAGAACTTGCCGCTCTATTAGGCGGATATCAAGGACTTGATGAAATTATTAGAAAGCAAGCCTCGTCGTTAGGATTACCTGCACTCGATGCTTTTGGTAACATTGGTGCTTCACTAGCAGAAATACAAAACCAAATAGGTCAGGCTGATCTAGGAAAAATAGGTACAGAATTTAAAAACTTACAAAGTGCCGCAACAAACTTTGCTAATCAAACATTAAGTCAAGTAAATTTAAGCGGTACAGATGTTTTAGGAAAATTTGGCACTAACTTAACAGGTAATATAGGCAATAATGCACTTCTACAAAACGTTTCATCAGGCGCAGTTGGACAAACAGTAGCAAACGTTAAAGCACAAATTCCAAATGCTGTAGAACAAGCCGCTTCTGCTAATGTAGAAAAACTAGCCGCGTTAAATACTACGTTGACAAACAGTTATAGAGGACCTCGTTAAAAATGCCAGTATCAGATATTCGCAGAAATAGACCAAGGCCAACACAACAAACAGGTCCGTTTGAAGCAATAATCGTAAACAACTTAGATACAAAGTACATGGGTACTTTGCAAGTCGAATTATTAAAAACTACAGCATCAGGTAACCAACCAGAGCGTTCAGGACAAGTATTTGAAGCAAGTTACTTGAGTCCTTTTTATGGAGTAACGCCAGTCAATTCTGCAAGCAAAAATGAAGGTTACAGACACTCTCAACAAAGTTATGGATTTTGGGCAGTACCGCCTGATGTAGGAACTAGAGTACTTGTAATTTTTGTTGAAGGCAATGCAAGTAAATGTTATTGGATAGGATGTGTGCAAGATGAATTTATGAACTTTATGGTTCCTGGATTAGCATCAACCTCTTTATTAAAAGACTTTAATAAAAAAGCACCTGCTGTAGAATATAATAAACTTACAACAACAAATCCAAGTAACGAACCAACATCACACAGAAAATCTGCACATTTAGATTTACTAAAAAATTATGTTACCTCTGGATTAAGTGATGATGAAACTAGAGGACTTACTAGTTCAAGTGCAAGGCGCGAATTACCTAGTGCAGTATTTGGATGGAGTACTCCTGGACCATTAGATAAGCGTGAAGGTGCACCTAGGGCACCAATAGGATATAGAGGCAATAAGATTGATCACCCAAAAAGTAGATTAGGTGGATCTAGTTTTGTAATGGATGACGGCGATGATAAATTTTTAAGAAAAGGTCATCCTAAAGATACTCCAATGGAGTACGCTAATATTGAAGCACAAGAAGAAGGTGGAGATGTTACTAGGCCGCATAACGAATTATTTCGTATGCGTACAAGAACAGGCCATCAGATCTTAATGCACAATACAGAAGATTTAATTTACATAGCAAATGCAAGAGGTACTAGTTGGATTGAAATGACTAGTAACGGTAAAGTTGATATTTACGGTGCTGATAGTATAAGTGTACACTCACAACAAGATTTAAATTTTACAGCAGACAGAGATATAAACTTAAACGCAGGTCAAGATGTAAACATAGTTGCAAATAAAATTAGAACAAGTTCACATGATAGCACTAGTATGATTACTGGTACACAGTTTAGTTTAAACTCGGGCAAAGATATTAACCTTAACACTAATGAAGATTTAATTTTATATGCAAATCAAAACGGTATGATGGTTGCTGTAGAAAAACAAAACATTTCATCAGGTGATCAACTTTCATTAGGCAGTACAACAGGTATAGGTATTGAGGGACACAATGAAGTAAAAATTACTACTGACGGAAACTACCATATGAAAGCATTAGGTAGTAGTTATATAAGTGCCGGCGCAGAAATACATCAAACAAGTACATTGAAAACTACAATGCAATCTGGAAATATATTAGATTTAAAAGCAGTTGGTAACTTGCGTATAAGAACTGATGCAGAAGGTGGCTTGACTACTGGTGGCGCATTAAAAATTTACAGTGAAGGCAACAATATTGATATACAAGGAACAGCACCAATTGCGCCTACAGCACCAACCGAAGCAGTTATACCGCCAGCACCGTTTATTGTAGATCCTACACCACCAGAAATTGCACTTAAAGCAAGTCGTGTTCCACAACACGAGCCTTGGTTTGAACATGAACATTATGACCCATTAAAATATACACCAGATTTAACTAGAGCAGGAGTTGACCCTCCAGAAACATATCCACCAAGTACTCCGGATACGTTTAATAGAACACCAGGCGGAACAGTAGTTGGTAGTGGTAATCAGCCTAATGCTTACAATACAAGTGGTGCTCCAGAAGGTAGTGCAAGATTTGATCCTATTGCGGCGGCAACAATTCGACCTGATCCTCCAGCAGTAAAAACTACAAAACAAGAACTATCAAGATTATTTGCAAGTGCATTGTTTGCTGAAGGATTTACAGAAGAACAAGTTTATGCGGCTATTGCAACAGCAGAAACTGAATCAGGATTAACATTAGGTACTGAAAAAAGTTATAGCGGAACTAGCAACGAGCGTATACGTTCAATCTTTAGTAATGCTAGATCAGTTAGTGATGCAGAACTTACAGAAATTAAAAAAGATAAAGCAACATTTTTTGAACTTGTTTACGGTTATACAAGTAAAATTGGTCCTGGTATGGGTAATACAAGAGCAGGCGATGGCGGTAAGTATATTGGCCGCGGACTAATTCAGTTAACAGGTAAAGCAAACTATCAAAGATATGGTAAAGCGGCAGGACTTGTAAAACAAGAATTAGTAGATGTAGAATTAAATCCATTTGGTGTAGAAATTGTAGATGATCCTACTATTTTAATTACAGACGTTGCTAAATCAGTTAAAGTTACAGCGGCATATCTAAAAGAGCGTTACAAAGATTTTGGCAGAGGAACTCTTGGTAACTTTAGATTTGCTATTGCAGGAACTGAAAGAGGATACGAATTAGGATTTCCTAAAGACCAAGGATACTTACAAGCCAAAGTATTAACTAGCGGTAGGTATGATCCAGACTGGATTAGAGATCCAGACAATAGAGTTCTTGTTGCAGGCGTAGATCAAAACGATCCAAGGAATGGAGTAGTATAATGGGACAAGTAATTATTCCACTAACACCTACAGTTAACCCAGCAGAAGTTGCTGATAACTCTGATTGGAATGAATCAATAGAGTCAAATAGATTTCCAGATGGGCAATTTGATTTAGAAGGAGATTATCCAAGATCTGGACCCGGCCAACAAGCCGGCAATGGTGGATATGTAAATCCGTCAAACTTACCTGCATTAGATCCAAACATTACACCTGGACCATTACCTGAAGGTCCTGGCTGGGAAAAATTAGATGCATTATTAGCAAATGTTCTCACACAGGATTGGAGAGAACGTGGTAGAGAAGGCAATCCAAGAATATTAGAATGTTACAAAGTTTGTGGCAATGCATATACTAGAGACAGTAGTTCTATGTCCTATGCATGGTGTGCGGCTTTTGTAAGTTGGGCGTTATTTACAGCAGGTGTTCCAACACTACAAACTATGAGTAGTCAAGGTTGGTATAATTGGGGCAGTGAAGTAGACTGGCGAGACACAGCAAATATTAGAAAATGGGACGTTGTAATTTTTAAATCAAAAAAACGTTCTGGAGGACATATTGGATTTGTACAAGAAATTACTTCAAACGGTGTTATAAAAGTATTAGGCGGAAACCAGGGCGATAATGCTAAAGTTTCTAATTATCAATTTAACAGTAAAAGTCAATACGTAAAAAGTGTAAAACGTAATTGGAGCCTACCAGCAGAAGCCGATGTACCTATTGATGGTACTAGTCCAGCAACACCAGGAACGGATTCAACAGTATAATGCCATTAATAGCAAGAGAAACAGACACAGTAGATACAGGACATGGTTGTACGAGTGAAACTACACTAGATGCTCCTGGTCAAACGTTTGTAAAAATACAAGGTGAGTATGTTGCTAGATTAGGTGATCCAACAGTATCACATACACACAATCCACCTTTATGTCCTAGTCATACAGAATATATTAACGGATCAAGTGCAGTAGTAAAAGTTTGCGGCATTTTAGTAGGTAGAGTAGATGATGGATGTGATGCAGGAAAAATAACTAGTGGAGCATCAGCAGTAAACGTAGGAGCATAAATATTATTATGAGTACTTTAGAGAAAAAATTATACGATAGAATTGCAGTCAAGCCATCACAAAAGCAAAAGCCTGTGGTTACTAGTAAAGCATACAGGGGGCTGTCTACAGTCAATCCTGAGAATACCTCTAGTACATTATATGATTTAGCACTTATCAAGCAAGATTTACTTAATCATTTTCATATACGTCAAGGTGAAAAATTAATGAATCCTGCTTTTGGCACTATTATTTGGGATGCCTTATTTGAACCATTTACAGATGATTTAAAACAAGCAATCGCAGAAAATGTTACAACTATTGTTAATTATGATCCTCGTGTGCAAGCAGAAGATATTAGAGTTACAAGTTATGAAAGCGGTATCCAAATTGAAATGGAATTAACATACTTGCCATATAATATATCAGAAAAACTTAGACTAGACTTTGATGAAAAAGCCGGACTAACAGCATAAAGTATATCCTTTATAAAATACGCACTTATCTAATCTTAATAAATACATGTGTTACAAATAAGGAATGAAATATGTCATCTACCGACCGACAAAATAGACTGCTAGTAGCAGAAGATTGGAAGCGTATATACCAGTCTTATCGTAATGCTGATTTTCAAAGTTACGATTTCGACAATTTACGTAGAACAATGATAAACTACCTAAGGACTAATTATCCTGAGGATTTTAACGATTACATTGAATCAAGTGAATATCTAGCACTAATAGATCTTATTGCATTTTTAGGTCAAAATATATCATTCCGTATAGACTTAAATGCACGTGAAAACTTCTTAGAACTTGCAGAACGTAGAGAGTCGGTACTACGTTTAGCACGTTTGCTTTCCTATAACCCAAAGCGTAATCAAGCGGCACAAGGATTATTAAAAATTACATCAGTAAACACTACTGAAGATGTAATAGATTCAAATAATTTTAATTTGGCTGGCCAACAAATTCAGTGGAACGATCCAAGTAACCCACAATGGTACGAGCAATTTATTAAAGTAATGAATGCCGCACTACCAACAAATGGTACTTTTGGTAAACCTGCTAAAAAAGCAACAGTAAACAGTATACCACATGAACAATATAGATTCAACGGACTTAACACTGATATTCCTAAGTATGCATTTAGTAAAACTGTTGAAGGACAAAGTTTACCATTTGAAATTGTAAGTTCAGATATTAATGACAATGCACTTGAAGAAGAAATTCCTATCGTTGGTAACAGTTTTGCATGTTTGTATAAAAATGACGGTCAAGGACCAGCAAGTACAAACACAGGATTTTTTGCTACTTTTAAACAAGGTGCGTTAGATGAAGGTCAATTCAGTGTACAAAACCCAAGTAGTAATCAAAAAATTGATATTGACGCAACTGATATTAACGACAAAGATGTTTGGCTATTTAAACTAGACGAACAAGGACGTGAAGTTGAATACTGGACTAAAGTAGATTCAGTTGAAGGTAACAATGTTATCTATAATAGTTTAAACAAAAATATAAGAAATTTATATTCTGTGTTAACTAGAGTGCAAGACAGGATTAGTTTAATTTTTAGTGATGGCGTTTTTGGTAATTTGCCACAAGGTAGATTTAAAGTAGTATATCGTACAAGTGCAAATAAACGTTATACAGTTAAACCTAGTGAAATGTCAAACATACAAATTACTATACCTTATCTAAGTGAAGTTGGTGTTCCAGAAACACTTAGCATAACACTGCAATTAAAGTATACAATTTCAAATAGTAGTATAAGTGAATCTAATGAAAGCATTAAAGCAAATGCTCCTTCAACTTACTATACACAAAATAGAATGGTTACAGCAGAAGATTATAATGTTGCACCATTAGCAGTAAGTCAAGAGATAGTAAAAGTAAAAACAGTTAATAGAAACGCAAGCGGAATAAGCAGATATTTTGATTTAATTGATTCTACAGGAAAATATTCAAGTACTAATTTGTTTGGAAACGATGGTATAATTTATAAACAAACTACAAATTTGAAAACAAGTTTTAACTTTGTAACTACAACAGATATTGAAAGTGCAATTACAAATACTATTGAACCCATTATACGTGAAAGAAAAGTATATAATTATTATCTAGAAAACTTTACAAAAATTCTTGCTTCTGATTTAGGTGTTTCATGGGTAAGTTCTACTCAAGATACAAATAGAAGTACAGGTTATATTAATGACGATAATGATACTAAATTTAAACTAGGATCGTTTACAGCAAATAATTTAAGATTTATTCAATCAGGAACACTTGTCAAATTTGTTGCTCCAACAGGCTATCATTTTATGACTACTGATAAAAATAAGTTAATGACAGGACCTGCAAATCATCCAGGAGCAGTTGAATATATTTGGACTAAAGTTGTTAGTGTAACTGGAGACGGTACAGTAGTTGGATCAACAGGACTAGGTCCAGTTGTATTAAATGATTTGATTCCATCACAGGCAGTATTAACAGAAGTAAGACCAAAACTTGCAAATGTAATTACAGATGCAGTTAAAACACAAATTGTTGATCAGGCGTTTGCAACAAATACATTTGGTTTAAGATATGATGTTGAAACACAACAGTGGAGAATTATTACTGAAGCAAATCTTGATAGCATATCAAATTTTAGTACAGGTAAAACAGGCGATTCAAGTAATCAAAACTTAGATGCAAGTTGGTTATTGTATTTTAAAACTGATGGTGAACGCTACGATATTACATATAGAACAATGAGATATGTTTTTGAAAGCGACAAAGAAATTAAATTTTATTATGATAGCACAGACAAAATTTTTGATAATAAAACAGGAAGAATTATTAAAGATAAAATCGAAGTATTAAATGTTAATAATAAACCAGATGTAGCAAATCCGTTTACTGTAAGTTATGATTGGGAAATTATTAAAGAATATAGAGATTCAGAAGGGTACGTTGATAGTAAACGTATTGAAATTAGTTTCTTTGATGTAGACGATGACGGAGTAATTGATAATCCACAAGGATTTATAGATATTGTTGATGAAGCAACAAACCCTGAAACAAAATATATCTTTCAAAAGAAATATACAACTAATGACGGAGTAGAAGACTTTAGATTTATTGATAATTCAATTGAAGGAATTCAAGTTAAAATAAACTCAGGTGCTATTGGAGCATACAGTCAGTATACAGCAGGACAAGTATTCTTTACTATGGATACTGAATTGTTTTATCAACTAGATACTACAAAGAAAAACATTAATATTATTAAAGATTATAGAGGATATATTGGGCGTTCTGGATTGAAGTTTAGATATTTACATAGTGCAGATTATAATCAAAGAATAGATCCAGCGGCAAGTAATATTATGGATTCGTACCTTCTTACTCGTACATACGATATTCAATATAGACAATATTTACAAGGTGATTTACAAACAGAACCATTACCACCAAGTAGTGATAGTATGTACCGTTTATACGGAACTGAACTTAATAAGATTAAGTCAATTAGTGATGAAATAATTTATCATCCAGTTAAGTATAAGTCATTGTTTGGAAGAACAGCGGAGACTAGTTTGCAAGCAACATTTAAAGTAGTAACTAATCCAGACGTAGTTACAAACACTAACGATATTAAATCAAGAATAGTTGAAGCAATCAACATTTATTTCAATTTAGATAATTGGGAATTTGGTGAAAGTTTTTACTTTAGTGAATTATCAACTTTTATTATGAATCAAATGACTCCTGATATTGTTAGTATTGTTATTGTACCAAATGAGCAAAGTCAGTCATTTGGTAGTTTGTATGAAATAAAATCAGAATCAAATGAAATTTTTATTAGTTCTGCAACAGTTGAAAACGTTGAAATTATAGATGCTATTACAGCAAGTAGATTGAGAGCAACAGGCAATGTTATTACAGCAAGCCAAGAAACAACTAACGCAGGGGTTACAAGTTCATTATCTAATACAACAAATACAACAACTGCAACAAATACAACAACTACTATAACAGCAAGTAATAATACATCAAGTAGTTCAGGATCAAGTAGCGGAGGATATAGTTACTAATGGCATACGATGACAACCAAAAAGAGAGTCCATTACCGGTTGGAGACGATAACGATAAGTTTGCTTCAAATAATCTATTACCTAAATACTTTCGTACAAAAAAGAATAAAAAGTTTTTAGATGCTACACTTGACCAAGTATTGCAACCAGGTACAGCACAAAAACTAAACGGGTACTATGGTAGACGTACAGCAAAGTCTTATAGGAATACTGACAACTATGTTGGCGATACTTCTACCACTAGAGAATCTTATCAATTAGAACCATCAGTTGTTGCAAAAGACCTTTATGATAACGTAACATTTTATAAAGATTACAATGATTATGTTAATCAAATAAAAGCATTTGGCGGAAACACTGACAATCATGATTTACTTAATGGTGCAGAATATTATTCTTGGAACCCAAATTTAAACTGGGACAAGTTAACTAATTTTCGTGAATACTTTTGGTTGCCAAACGGCCCATCAACAATAAATGTTGCAGGACAAAGTATAGATGTAACAAGCACCTACACAGTTACAAGTATACAAAACGGCAATAATGTTTCTTATGTAATAAACGGAAACCTTGAACAAAATCCTACAATAGAATTGTACAAAGGACAAACTTATACTTTTGATGTAAGTGCTCCTGACATGCCGTTTACAATACGAACTGAACGAAGTCTTGATGCTAACACTATTTTTGAAACTGGTATTAGTAATGATAATATTGAAGAAGGAATACTTACATTTACTGTACCCTTTAACGCTCCAGCAAGATTATATTATCAGAACAGTAACAATATTAATACTGGCGGCGTTATTCGAATTGCAGAAGTTGATGAAGCAACAGCAATTAATGTAGAACAAGAAATTATTGGAAAGTCCCAATACACTACTTCAAAAGGAGTAGAACTCCTAAATGGTATGAAGTTAAGTTTTATAGGTGAAGTTACACCTGCAAAATATGAAACTGGATATTGGATAGTTGAAGGTGTAGGCACTAATATAAGTTTAGTTAATACAGATGAGTTGATGATATCTTTAGCGTATTCTCAAGATAAACCCATTGCATTTGATAGTGATAACTTTGATAGTTTGCCATTTGGTAATGCGGCATCATATAGTGAAACAAAAGATTATATTGTAGTAAACAGAGATTCCCCTGATAAAAATGCTTGGGCAAGAAACAACAAATGGTATCATAAATCAGTAATTGAAAAAAGTGCTGAAATAAATGGTGATGTTGTTAAAATAGATCAGTCACAAAGAGCCAAGCGTCCAATTCTTGAATTTGATAGTGGTATTAAATTATATAATTTTGGTACAGAAAAAAAACAAGACGTTGACTTAGTTGATACATTTACAACTGATATATTTTCAACTGTAGAAGGTGCAGTTGGATTTAATGTTGACGGAGAAAATATTACTGACGGTATGCGTATTTTGTTTACTGCTGATAACGATATTAGAGTAAATGGTAAAATTTATAAAGTAAAATTTATCAAACATAATAGTACTGTAAGTCAAATTGCTTTAATTGAAGAACTTGATGCAACCCCGCAAACAAATGAAGTAGTACTAGTTAAAAAAGGTATTGAAAATGCTGGTAAGCATTATTACTTTAACGGCACTAAATGGATGCTTGGACAATTAAAAACTAAAGTAAACCAGCAACCGTTGTTTGATATGTTTGACGCTGACGGTATTAGTTATTCAGATACTAACACGTATAACACATCTACGTTTAAAGGTAACAAAATTTTTAGTTATAAAGTTGGTACAGGAAATAATGATACCGAATTAGGGTTTCCATTAACTTATCGAGCATTAATTAATGTAGGCGATATTACTTTTAACTTTGATATGTTAACAGAAAACTTTACACACCAAAGTTTAACAGACACATTTACTACTAATACTGAACTAGGATTTTTACGAAAGTATACGTCATTAAATGCATTCACTTATAAAAATGGATGGGAAAAAGCAAAAGATTTATCAACCCAAAAAGTAATTAGACAGTACAGTGTTTCTAATGAAACTAGCCAATTTGAAATTGACATGTATGATCAGGCTGGCGATTTAAATGACTTAAAAGTTACTGTATTTTTAAACAACAATCATTATTATGATTATACACTTTTAAGACAAGACGGAAGAGCATTTATAGTATGCAATAGTCCGTTAACTACAGGTGATAATATTGTTTTAAAAACTAAGTCGGCAACTAAGAAAAATGACAACGGTTACTACGAATTTCCAATTAATCTAGAACACAATCCAAACAATGTAAACTTAACTACTTTTACATTAGGTGAAGTAAATGATCATGTGTTTAGTATGATTGAAGATTTAGATGCATTTAGTGGTGTATTTCCAGGAAACAGTAACCTAGCAAATTTAGGTAATATTAATACTGTTGGTAAAAAGTTTGTACAACATTCAGGACCAATTAATAATCCTCTTTATCATATTACTACCAAAGAAGCAAATGTAATTAAAGCAATCGATTTTGCTAAAGAAGAATTTAGAACTTTTAAAAGATCGTTTTTACAAGTAGCAGAAAATTTAGGGTTCGACGGTCAAATTAAAGAACATGTTGATAGAATTTTAAAAGAAGTATTAAAAGACAAAACAACAACAGACCCGTATTATTTTAGTGATATGGTTCCTTTTTTAGGAAATAAAAGATTAGAGTTTACAGTTTACGATACTGAAAATACTTTCTTTAGTTTAAGTCAAACATTTAATAAAACACAATTAAGTAATAAAGCAGTAACAATTTATCAAAACGGAACACAGTTAGTACACGGTGAAGATTATACATTTAATACTGATGGATTTGCTGTAATTACAGCAACCAAAACAGATGGTGATAAAATTGAAATTTTTGAATATGAAAGTACTGACGGTTGTTACGTACCAAGTACACCTAGTAAGTTAGGATTATATCCTTCTTACGTTCCAAAAATTTATGAAGATAATACTTACAGAACTCCTACAATGATTATAAGAGGACACGACGGAAGTAAAACGATTGCATTTAATGATTATCGAGATAATTTAATTTTAGATCTTGAACGTAGAATATACAATAATATTAAAAGTGTATATGATCCTACTAAAATTGACATACATGATTTTATTCCAGGAAAGTATAGAAATACTAAATTTGATCTAAACAGTATTAATCATGTTTTACTAAGTGACTTTGTTAAGTGGAGCGAAAGTTTAGGCGGACTAGATTATACATCAAATACATTCTATAATTTAACTGATAGTTTCACTTATAACTATTCTTATATGTCAGGACCTGCTGGCGAACAATTAACTGGCTTTTGGCGTTCAGTATATAGACATGCATACGACACTGATTCTCCACATACATCACCGTGGGAAATGTTAGGGTTAACTACAAAACCTGATTGGTGGGAAGCACAGTATGGTGCGGCTCCTTACACTTCAGATAACTTGATCCTTTGGGAAGATTTACAAGAAGGTAAATTAGCAGATCCTAATAACCCTGTAAAATATTTAGACAAGTATAAAAGACCAGGGTTGTTAAATCATATTCCAGTTGACGAAGACGGTAATTTATTAAGTCCGTTACAGTCTAAGTTTGCAAACGAATATATTGCATCGTATACTAAATTAGGATTTAAGTTTGGAGATCATGCTCCTACAGAAAATGCTTGGAGGACTAGTAGTGATTATGCTTTTAGTATTGTTAAATCACAGTTACTAAATCAGCCTGCAAAATATATGTCTCTAGCATGGGATACATCACGAATTAGTAAAAACTTAGCAGGCCAATATGTATATAATGTAACCAATCGTTCAATATCTTTAGCAAGTTTAGTCTTTAGTAATACATATGGGGATACTAAAAGAGTTTTTACAAGTGGATTAGTAGATTATATTATAAACTATACACTAGGCAACAGTGCAATATCAACTAGTGATTATAAAGAACAAGTAAAAAGTTTAAAGTATCAAATAGGTATTAAATTAGGCGGGTTTACTGATCAAGAAAAACTAAAATTTGTTTTAGATAGTAGAACTCCTTTTAATCAAGGTAATGTATTTTTACCTAAAGAAAATTATCAAATATTTCTAAATAAAAGTTCACCAATTGATACAGTTTCATACAGTGGAGTAATTGTAGAAAAGCAATCCTTTGGGTATGTAGTAAAAGGATATGACCGTGCAAATCCAGTATTCAAAATACAAACAGTTAGAAAAAAATCAAATGATCCTGCAATTAATGTTGGCGGAGTAAGTGAATCGTTTATCGAATGGGATACTGATAAAAAATATACTGTAGATAAATTTGTTAGACACCTAAATTCATTTTATAGAGTTACAGTTGAGCATACATCAGGGGACAGTTTTGATCCTGAAAAATTTGTAAAACTAAGCGACTTACCAATGCGCGGTGGCTCTACAGCATTATTTAGAAAAGGGTTTAGTGATAACATAAGCGAAGTTCCATACGGTACAATATATGAAGACGTTCAAGATGTAGTAGACTTCTTGTTAGGTTATGCACAGTATTTACAAACAGCAGGATTTGAATTCAACTATTTTAATACAGATACAGGTGTTGTTGAAGACTGGAAATACAGTGCAAAGGAATTCTTATTTTGGACTACTCAAAACTGGGCGGCAGGAACAATTATTGCTCTAAGTCCAAGTGCTAACCAAATTGAGTTTACTAGAAAATTTGCAGTAGTTGACAATTTATTAGATAATTTTTACGATTATTCAATGCAAGTAAGTGACGGCACTGCACTAGAACAGACATTTACAAGACTTACAAGAGAGGGCAACACGTTTGCTGTTAATCTTTCTAATACTGCTGAAGGAATTTATTATATCCAGTTACCTTTAGTTCAAATAGAACATGTTGCTTTGCTTGATAATATATCAGACTTTAAAGATGTAATTTATTCACCTGCATCAGGATATAGACAAGACCGTGTTAAGGTTTTAGGTTATAGAACTGCTGGATGGGACGGAAGTTTAAATATTCCAGGGTTTGTATTTGACCAGGCAGAAGTTACGGAATGGAAATCCTTTAAAGATTATGCAATCGGCGATACAGTTCGTTATAAAGAATTCTTTTATTCAGCAAAAAATAAAATTGCAGGCGATTTAAACTTTAAAGCAGACGAATGGAATAGACTAGACGGTCGTCCTGAAACAAAACTTCTTACAAACTTTGATTATAGAATTAATCAGTTTACTGATTTTTATGATCTTGATAGTGATAATTTTGATAACGAACAACAACGTTTAGCACAGCATTTAATAGGGTATCAAAAACGTCAGTATTTAGAAAACATTATTAATGATGATGTAAGTCAATATAAATTTTATCAAGGATTCATTCAAGATAAAGGAACTAGAAACAGTGTTGACAAATTATTTGATGCATTAGCAAGTGCTGATAAAGAGTCAGTTGATTTTTATGAAGAATGGGCAGTAAAGAATAGTCAATATGGTGCTACTACTAACTTTGAAGAAATTGAATGGCAGTTAGATGAGTCTAAATTTAAATTGTCTCCTCAGCCAATTGAGTTGGTAGAAACTATACCAGCATCAACAGATTTAATATACAGAATTCCAAATTATGATGTGTTCTTAAAGCCTAACGATTATGATACAAATAAAATTCCTACCAAATATACTAACGACGAATATGTTAAAACTGTAGGATATGTTACAGGTGAAGATGTTAGTAGAGCAGTATTAACAAAAGACGGAATTATAGATTTCAATATAAGTGATGTGAATAAAGATGATTATATTTGGGTTGCTTCAGATAATCAAACATGGAATGTTTTACAACATACTGAAACTGATTTAAGAATAAAAGAAGTAAAGCCTGTAGGTGATGAAATTACACTTACTTTAAACTTTACTGCTAGACAGATTGCTGTAGGCGATATATTTGGTATCACAAACGCAAATACAGCGTCTCTAACTGCTCTTGACGGGTTTTATAAAGTAACTGTTGTACAAGGTAACAAAATAACATTTAAGACTGAAAAACAGGATTGGTTAGAAATTGACGAAACAATTGATATTAGTGGTACAATTACTATTTTTACTACGCAACGTACAGCAACAGTAAATGCCGCAAATACAAACATTACTGCTAATTTAAGTTCTAATGAACTTGTTTGGATAGATGATGACGACAATGGTAAATGGACAGTTCTTAAAAACACACCAGTATATCAAGAACATCAAAAAGTTCAAAGTTCTTTACAACTTGATAGTACACAACACGGTTATGGACATTCAATTAGCGTAAACCGAACTAATACTAAAATGGCAGTAGGTATACCATTTAAAGGTAATGGTGAAGTACACATTTATACAAGACCTAATGATAATACTAATTTTGTGTTAGATCAAATTATTGAAGCACCAACAGACATTGCTGATGCTTATGATGGAAGTACACCAACATCGTCAATGAACTTTGGAGAAAGTGTTGCACTTAGTCCAGATGGAAAATATCTTGTAGTTGGATCACCTCAAGCATCAAATACATTTAGTTTTTACAAAGGCGAATTCCAACAAGGTACACCTTATACAAAAAGTCAAATTGTAAAGTATGGACCAAATTTATATAAAGCAATTCAAAATATTGATCCTGCTACAGGTGCAATCCAGTTTGATAGTTTTGATTCATATCTTAATATAGTTCCAGACAGTGATAGTACATTAATTAATTTGCTACAAGCAGGTGACTATAAAATTAATGATAGGTTAGTTGGTCATATACTTGTAAGAGCACCTTTAGATGCATACGAAGGAAGTACAGTAGGCGACGATATTGTTTTAAAATGGAACAATTATAGTAAGTTAAGTATTCAAGGCAGTTCAACAGATGTGCAACCGTTTGATGGAGAATTTCCTGCAATTGATAATACATTCATTACAGGTACACATAATATTGAATATAAAGTAGACAATGTATTAGTAATTGAAAATTTTGTAAACTTACCACAAATTAATGATACACTTTCAAGTAGTATTGCTAGTGGCACAGTAGTTTATGTAGCAAACAACTTAACAACTTGTACAGTGTACTTGTCAGATGTAAACGGAACGTTTGCATCAACTGGCAGTGTATTTGTTGGCACAGTACGTATTGGAGATTACACTGAAGATTATGTAAGTCTTACAAGCAACTTAGGCGGATATTGGTATATTAATACACCAGCATATACTACAAGTGCTGATAGTTCAAATGTATTTGTTGATCCAGGACACGGTTTAGTTTATCAAGATTTACTTACAACAACAAGTGGCAGAAGTACACCAAACTTTTATTACAATATTACTGACACTAGGCAAGAAGCCATTGCAGACGGCTTATCAGCAAACTTACCATTAAGTTTAAATGACCAAGCATCATTTGCACAAACACTTACATATGAAGGTGACCCAGGCGAAGTATTTGCGTTACAAAGTAGTCCGTTATGGACAGTTAGAGGCGGCAAAACATTTACTGATACTTTATCAAATGGTGATACTTTTTACATGCAAGTTGATAGTATAAGCGGAACTACTAATTTTACTGACACAGTAATGAATGCCGCACTATTTAATAAACAGCATACAGTATATGATCTATGGGACGGATATCTTGATTTAACTTTTGATGAATTTGACCAAGTAAACTTTTTACCGTTTGAGCCTATTGTAGGCGACACTGTAGAAGATACAGTTACAGGTGCTACTGCTGAAATTACTTTTTATAAAAGACAATTTAATACTGTAAGAATTTATGTTAAAAATGTTACAGGAGCATGGAGTAAGGGTGGAAATTATAACCAACCAGCAGATATATTCCGTGTAAGAGGATCAGTTAAACGTAATTTTGCTAGAATTGATGCAGTATCATTAGAAGGCACTCGTTTAGGTAAAATTATTGTTATAGAAGAATCAAGTAACTTTGCAGATGCTACAATTAGTGAACTAACTGATTTTGAATATTGGTTCTATAATAACACTACACTAGCAGGTATTCCAAGAGAGGCTAACATTCCAGCATCTAATAACAGAGATTGGCAGTTAGTCACTAATATTCCTGTATCTAGTGCTAATGGTACACAAGCAAGTGGACTTATACAGGAAGGATTGTTTAGTGTATATGACTTAGATCTACAAGTTAAATTTAAAGTAGAAAATCATTATACTATCCCTGAACGTAAATCATACGCTAAACTTGGTGATGAAGTACAATTTACACAAGAAGGAAATTTATATAGATTAAGTGTTGCATCAAAAGGGGCTGGTACACAAACAAATGCAGGTAGTATACATTTTGTTAAGAATGGCGCTACAACTATAAATGGAGCAATAGAAAGTTATAACTGGCAACTGGACATAGATCCAAATTATAGAGGTACGTTCAGTTCATCAGTATTCTATAAACAAGGAGAGATTGTAGAATATAACGATAGACTTTATAAAGCACTAAGAAATATTGCAAGTGGTGTGTCTTTTATACCACTTGACTGGGAACTAGTAACTGACGGTACAGCACATGTTGGATTTATACCAACATTAGGAACAAATAGAATTATTGGTGAAGAAGTCTTTGATCCAGAGTTTGGTGTAAGAGATTTTGCAAGAAAATTTGATCAAGATTTAGATGGAGATGTGTTAGTTGTAAGTTCGAGGATACAAGGCAATGATAGTTCAGGTGAACGTATTATAGTAGTTTACAGACGATTGCCACAAGGACAAATGACAGTATCTCAAACTATTAAACCTCCATATGAAGACTTATCAACTGGATCATATACTGGATTCGGTGATAGTATTAGTGTAAGTAGTGACGGTGAAATGATTGCTATTGGTGAACCTTACAATGATGATAAGAAAAAAGATCAAGGTAAAGTTTACATCTATACTTTAGTCAATGGCCAGTTTACACTAACACAAGAAGTGTTTAGTCCAAATGGCGAACAGGCAGAAAATTTTGGTGCTTACTTAAATTTTGATGGAAATGCATTATGTGTTACTAGTCTCAACGGCGATATTGAATTGCCAACAACATTTGATAACCGTACAACAGTATTTGATGATGAATTTACAACATTCAAATCAACAGACATGGATAGCGGTGTTATCTTTATGTACGAAAGAATTAATCAGTCGTTACTATTTGCTCAAGAATTTATTATTGACGAACCATTAGCAATCAATTTTGGTAAAAATATTGTTATGAATAATAACCATGTTTACACGTCAATTCCAGAAATGACAGACTTAGTAACATTCCAAGGTATGATTATTGACTTTAGAAAAACTATTGGTTCTAAATCATGGAACACACATAGAAGTCCAATTGATCAAGTAGATATTAATAAAATTAAAGGTGCGTTTTTATATAACATTAAAACTAACACCCTTATTGAAGATTTAGATTTTATTGATCCAGTTCAAGGAAAAATTGCAGGACCAGCAGAACAAGAATTATCTTATAAAACTTATTATGATCCAGCGGCATTTAGTGTTGGCAATGACACTGTTATTATAGACGAAACTAATGCTTGGGGTAGAGAACATGTAGGACAACTATGGTGGGATCTAAGTGCAGTTAAATTTTATAACTACCAACAAAACAATATAACTTACCAAACTAATTTTTGGGGAGAAGTATTTCCAGGTACAAGCGTACAAGTATACGAATGGGTCGAAAGCGATCTAATACCTAGCGAATGGGATAATTTAGCAGATTCAGAACAAGGAATTGCTTCTGGAGTAAGTGGTAAATCTAAATACGGTGACTTTGTATATTCTCAGCGTTTAGTATGGGATCCAATTTCTAAAACTAGCAAGCCGCGTTATTATTATTGGGTAGCAAACAAACGTGTGGTACCTAATGTTACAGGTAGAAGTATTACTTCATACGATGTTACAAGATTAATTGAAGATCCAGTTGGTCAAGGACATAGATTTGTTGGGCTAATGGGTAAAGATAGATATGTGTTATTTAATTGCGAAGGATTAATGAGCGGCGAAAATGTTGCATTTAATTTACGTTACTTTACTCTTGACAATGACACTCAAAATATTCACAATCAGTATCAAATGTTAACACAAGGTATTGGATCAAGTAGACCTAACAGAGATATTGAATTAAAATGGTTTGATAGTATAATTGGTTACGACACACAATTTAGATTAGTTCCAGATCCTAAATTAAGTGCAAAAGCAAAATACGGAATTAGTAATAATCCAAGACAATCGATGTTTATTAATAAGTCAGAAGCATTTAAGCAATTAATTGAAAGAGTAAATGACGTTTTAATAAAAAATATTATTGTTGATGAATTTGATATTAGTGATTTAACTAAGAGTGATCCTGCACCATTTGCAAGTTCACGTGATTATGATGTAAAAATTGATACATTTGAAGATCTTGCTTTTGTTGGTGTTGCTAAAAGAATTACAGCAGTGTTAACTCCTACAATAGTTGACGGTAAAATTACAAGTGTTGAAATTACAAATTCCGGAAGAGGATATGTTGATCCAACATATGTTTCAACAGTGGGCGGAACACGCTTAGGTCCAAAAGTAACTGTATCAGGCATTGGTAGAAATGCCATTGTAGAAACTGAAATTAATGAATTAGGACAAATTACTACAGTTAATATTATTGATCCAGGAGAAGGATACGATGAAAATACAGTGCTTACTACAAGAAACTTTAGTATACTTGTTTCAAGTGATATAAATGTTGCTAATAAATGGTCTTTATATAATTATAACGGTACAACATGGAATAGAACTGTAAGTCAGAGATTTGATACTAACTTATACTGGAATTATGCTGATTGGTATGCAACAGGATACAATGAATTTACTGAAATTAATAATTTAATTGATTTTAGTTACCAACTTACAGCAATTGAAAACGATATTGGTAATACTGTAAAGATTTCTAACGTTGGTTCTGGAGGCTGGTTACTTTTAGAAAAAATTGCAAATAATCCTACAGAAGATTATACACAAAACTATAAAGTAATTGGCAAACAAAGTGCTACTATCCAGTTTAGTGACAAGTTATATAATACACAACTTAACAAAACAGGATTTGATATTGATACATTTGATACAGTATTTTATGATAGTCAGCCTGTAACTGAATCTAGAGTAGTTTTAGAAACAATTCGTGATCATATTTTAATTGATGACTTAGAAACACATTATAACGAATTGTTCATTGCAACTATACGTTATGCATTTAGTGAACAACCAAATATTGATTGGGCATTTAAAACATCATTTATTAAAGCACAACACAATGTTGGTGACCTTGCACAAAAAGTTACATTTAAAAATGATAGTATTGAAAATTATCAAGATTATATAAACGAAGTTAAACCATTTAAAACAAAAATTAGAGAATACGTATCTAATTATGAAAAAACAGATCCTACTAATAGTGTTGTAACAGATTTTGATTTACCGCCGAGATATAACTTTAGTAAATCTAAAATTACAAGTAGTTCAGCAAAAGTTTCTAATAATTTAATTACAAGTGTACCTAATAGTACAAGTTCTTACCCAGATAAGCATTGGTTAGAGAATTTTGGATATGAAATTAAAGAAATTGCAGTAAGTAATGAAGGATCAAGATATACATTACCTCCAATTATTACTATTGAAGGCGGCGGAGGCACAGGTGCAACAGCAAGAGCCTATCTAAATGGTGATAAAGTTTCTAAAATTCAAGTTACTAATTCAGGTAAAGGATATGTTAGTGCTCCGGATGTTGTTTTAAATGGAAGTGTTGAAGATGGCGGCACAATAGCATCTGCTAAAGCAGTTCTTGGCAATGGTAAAGTAAGAGGAACACATATTATATCTAGATTTGATAGAATAAGTGGAAATCCTTATTATTTAGAAGTTGCTAGATCTGAAACGTTTACTGGTGACAATGCAACTTCAGTATATGACTTAAAATGGCCAATGAATTTAAATGGTGCAAAAGTAAAAATATTTATTAGCGGTGTAGAGTTATTAAAAAGTGAATACACAATTTCAAATTTTGAAGATAATATAAAAGGTTATACTAGAAAACGTGGTAGAATAGTATTTCAAGTACCTCCTAAGTTAAATATAGGGTTGACAATTCAGTATGAACTTGCACCTGACTTATTAACAGCACAAGATAGAGTTCAAACCTATTACAAACCAATTGATGGTATGATCGGCAAAGACATATCACAACTTATGATGGGTGTTGATTTTGGTGGCGTCGAAGTTAAGAGTTTTGATTTTGCTGGAGTAGGCGGTTTTGAAACAAAAGGCTTTGGAGTTGAACCGTATGATATTTACGATACAACTTTTGAAGATATTATTTTTTACTTAGATGGATCAACAGCAGAGTTAACTTGGGAACAACCATTAGAAACAGGCGTTGTATACAATGTATATAAAAACAACGTAAGACTTGATGATGCAAACTATCCAAGTAATCCTACAAATCCAAATGCTGTTATGTCAAGCATTATTGGTGATGGTGCATTAACGTCAATTAACATTCAAAACTTTGGTATAACAAGTAAAGATGACGATATCTTTGTTCTTAGAAAAAGTACAAGCGACGGCTCTTTCAAACCAGATCCTGCTAGTTATGATACACAATTAACAGGTGGAGCGTTAAGTTATAGCAATGCAAAAGGTATTGATGCAAGTGAAATCATTGTAGATGGTGATGGATTTATTACTCCTATGACAACAACTGGACCTGAGGAATTAGTTCCAGGTAAAATTAGTGATACAGTTGATATTAAAATTTTCCATAGACCAGATGATGGAACAAGCAACATACAGACACAATTCTTTACAACAGATGGTATACAGCAAACTTTTACAACTGGAGTTCATCCATTTAATAGCGAAGCAGTATTTGTAACATTAGATAATGTACGCACAACAGATTATACAATAAATTATGTAACTGATACACTTACATTTACAACACCTCCAACAGCAGGAAAAGTTTTAAGTATTGTTACTCTTGGTGTTAATGGACAAAAAATTCTTGATATTAATCATCTTACAGCAGATGGAAGTACAAATACGTATACAACTAATATAAAATATCAAGAAGGCGTAAGTCATTATGTTTATTTAAATGGTGTTATTAATTCTTCAACTTTATCCGAAGGATCAAATGGCAATTTTGTTATTACATTTGGATCAGCGCCGCAAGCAGGTAATGACATTCATTATGGTTTATTTTATACAACTGCTACAAACTTTAGTGCAACAAATGTACAAACACTAGTAGGTGACGGTTCAACAACTGTGTTTGATGTTAATCCAGCACTAGTTGGCGGATTACCAACTGCACAAAATGCTATTGTTGAAGTAAACAATAATATACTTGATGCAGGTTACAATGTAGACTTTACAATTACTGATGCGACAATTAGAGAATACCAAATCCAAGAATGGCAATTCTTTAGTAATAGTGTTAGAGGCGAAGATATAGAAGTTTATTTAAACGATCAAATACTTGTTAAAAATATTCAGTACAGATGGGATAGTGCAAATAACAGTGTTAAACTATCAGCAGGAATCGGAGCAGTAGATGACAGACTAGATATATTCTTTAGTATTGACGGTCAATATGCATTTGGGTATGTTGGAACCGGTGCAGATAGTACGACACGATTCCTACAAGACAGAAGTAAAATTTATTTTGATACAGCACCAGGATTAGGAGAATCAATTAGAATTACATCATTTAGTAATCATGATATACAAGATTTTGAACGTATTAAGTATAACTTAGTAAGTCGTGTTCCATTAGTCCCAGGTACAACTAATTATAAAGAGTATATTACCTTCAGTAATGGACTTGTAAAATTAAGACACAAAGCACAAGATTCAGAATATGTTTGGGTTATACTAAATGGTGTAAGACTTGCACCAAATATTGATTATTACGTAACTGAAAATCAAATGTATGTAAAAATTATTCAACAACTTAATCCAAATGATAAAGTTGAGTATATACAATTTGGAGAAGAGCAGTTAACACATCGCTTTGGTTATAGACAATTTAAAGACATACTGAACCGCGTTCACTACAAGAGGCTAGACAATGCGAATAAGTATAAATTAGCACAAGACCTTAATTGGTGGGATACTAGAATTGAACTAGTTGATGCTTCAGATTTACCAGAACCTGGCAAAAAGAAGCAAATACCGGGTGTTGTGTTTATAAACGGTGAAAGAATTGAGTACTACGTGAAGCAAGGAAATAGTTTACGTCAAATACGTAGAGGTACTTTAGGTACTGGTGTAAACGCACTAATTGCTTCAGGAACTGAGGTAAGAGATCAAAGTCCGGGAGAAAATATTCCGTATATGGATCAAACACTTACACAAGTGTTTACAGCAGACGGTACTACAGCATCATATGAATTAGATTTTACTCCTACACAGGGTATAAACGAATTTGAAGTATTTGTTGCTGGACACAGACTTCGTAAAAATGCGATAAGTAGTTATCAAGTAGACACTAAAGACACTAGTGGAAACTTTGTAACTAGATTTATTGCACAAGATAGTGCTGAAGGTGACGTTACATTACCAGTAGATTTCACATTAAATGGAAGTACACTGGAATTAACAGCAACTCCTGAAGCAGATCAGAAGGTTACGGTAATCAGACGTGTGGGTCAAACATGGACAAAAGCAGGTATAAGCCTAGCAGATGAAGAAAATGACATTGCACAGTTTCTTAAAGCAAGAACAACGGAGTTACCTAAATAAATACAGTAGCAGTGAGAGAAAAACATGACAGACAAATTAAATGATAAAAGCGGAGTAGTAGTAAAAGGACATATCAAAATACATGATCCTAAAACGGGTGAAGTGTATGTTGATAAGCGTAATGCTATCCACTATGAAAATATGAGTATTGCTCTTGCAGAAAGCCTTGCAAACCAAGGGCAAGGTACAATATATGAAATGAGTTTTGGTAATGGAGGTACTAGCGTAGATCCAACAGGTATTATTACATACTTAACACCAAACTCAACAGGAACAAATGCAAGTTTGTATAACCAAACATTTACTAAAGTAGTAGATGACAGGAGTACAAGTAATACTGATCCTGTAAGAAACAAAATTGAAACACGTCATGTTAGTGGAACAAATTACACAGATATTGTTGTAACTTGTTTATTAGACTACGGAGAACCAGAAGGGCAAGATGCATTTGATACTGCTACAGATACTACTAACCTTTATGTGTTTGATGAATTAGGTCTTAAAAGTTATAGCCCAGCAGGCACAGGTAGATTAGTTACACATGTTATTTTCCACCCTGTACAAAAAAGTTTAAACAGATTAGTTCAAATTGATTACACAGTACGTGTACAAAGTTTGTCAGGAGTATAATAAATGCCTTATACAATTAATTTTACTGACGTAACAAACAAAGGTAGTGTTACCGTTGAAGATAATGACATAAATCAATCAACAAGTTTAAGTTTTGTTGGTCGTAATACTACAAGTTATGGTGTTGAATTTAATCAAAACTTTTTAAAGTTATTAGAAAATTTTGCAAATTTAACATCTCCATCAAATCCAGTTGAAGGACAATTATGGTACGATAGTACTGCCGGCAATGAACAATTAAAAGTTTATGACGGAACAAATTGGGTAGCAAGTGGTGGATTAAAAAAGGCTACTAGTGAACCGGGTGCATCAAATAGTTTAACAGGTGACCTTTGGGTTGATACTGATAATCAACAATTATATTTGTATACAGGTTCTGGTTGGACTCTTATTGGTCCGGAGTATGCTGGTGGGTTAAGTACTGGTATTAGTCCAGTTACTATACTTGCACAAGACAATATAGAATATACAAGTTTACAAGTTGAAATTGATGCTAAACCAGTTGCAATTATTAGTACACATACATTTACTCCAAGAGCAGAAATTAATGGCTTTAGTCAAATTAATCCCGGAATTAATTTAAGCACAGCAGATATTACTGGATCTGGCGCGGCAAGATTTTATGGACCTGCAGAACAAGCAGAAAACTTAGTTGTTGCTGGAGAAAAAATTGCGGCGGCAAACTTCTTACGTGGTGATGTTGTAAGTACAACAACAAGTCAATTAAAAGTAAACACTGATGATGGTATTATACTTGGTAGCGGAAATCAAGTTGGTTTAGGCGTTGAAGGACAAATTGGAGTTATTAGTCATAACACAAGTGGTGCAAGTTTAGACATACGTGTTAATGACCAAGGTACTACTAAAACAGTTATGCGTGTTGACTCAACAACAAATATTGGTATTAACAACACAGCACCAAGTGAAGCATTAGATGTTACAGGTAATATTAAAGTAAGTCAAGGTGTTACAATCGATGGAACTACTGCAAGTACAAACTTTGGTACAGGTAGTTTAATTGTAAAAGGCGGCGTAGGTGTTGCAGGAGATGTAAACATTGGCGGAACTATTAATATTATTGGTGATACAGAAACTAGAGATATTATTCCTGATACAACTAATACAAGAAATATTGGATCATTAGCAAACAAATATACAGGAATATATGCAACAACTTTTATAGGAAACTTAACCGGTAACGTTACTGGACAAGTAAGCGGTAGAGCAGGTAGTGCAGATAAACTTTCTAGTTCTACAAACTTTACACTAGCAGGCGAAGTTAGTGCGCCGACTATTACATTTGATGGTCAAGCAGGCGGCACTACAAAAACATTCCAAACAACTGTAGCAAACAGTTTTATTAGTAATAAAACATATGCTAATAATGCTGATGCCAGTGACGAATTCTTATTAAACAGAGTACAAGGACAAGTTGGACTTTATAGAATTAGTAGAAGAGATTTATTATCTACAGTACCAGTTAACCCACCAGGTGTAATGATGCCTTATGCAGGTACAACAGCACCGTTGTTTTGGTTACTATGTCACGGACAAGAAGTATTACAAGCAGACTATCAAGCATTATTTGAAATAATTGGATTTACATACAAACAGTCAGGGTTATTAAGTGATCTTGGTGTAGCAAAATTTGCACTACCAGATATGCGTGGTAGAACTGCTATGGGTCTAGATGATATGGGCGGAACAGGTGCAGGTAGAATTACAGGCTTGCAAGGTAGTGAACTTGGTAATAGTGGTGGTCAAGAAACAGTTACAATTCAAAATACTAACTTACCAGATCACGAACACGATTTAGTTGTTGAAGGAACACAGTTCTATGCAATACTAGATGCGGCAAAGGGCGCAAACAGTCCGGTATCATCAATTACATTTGATGCACCAACAGGACAAAATGCAGGGCAGGCTGTAACAACAAGTGGTGGTGTTGCAGGAACAACTGGACAGGCAATGGAAACATTGACACCGTTCATGTCCTTAAATTACACAATTTACACAGGGAAAGTTTAATGGCATATAAAATAAACAAAACAAATGGTGCATTACTAGTAGATTTAATTGACGGTACAGTTGATATTAACAGTACATCATTAACATTAGTTGGTAGAAACTATTCCGGATACGGTGAAGCATTCAACGAAAATTTTGTTAAATTACTTGAAAATTTTAGTAACACTAACTCACCAACTAATCCAATTGCTGGACAATTATGGTGGGATACAGGCGAAGCACGTTTAAAAGTTTATGAGGGAAATGTATTCAAAGCAGTAGGTGGACCATTTGTACAAAAAACACAACCAGGAATGGTTGCTGGTGACTTATGGATAGATAATGTAAATAATCAACTTTACTTTTTTGATGGCACAGATTTAACGTTAGCAGGACCAGTATACAAAGCAGGGCAGGGCGAAACAGGATTTAGAATTGAAAGTATATTAGATACACAGGACAGAAGTAGAACACTTGCTAGTTTGTATTTAGGTAATGGCACTAATGGTACAACAGAAAGAGCCGCAGTAATTAGTAATGTAGAATTTACTCCAGCAGTAGGATATACAATCGCTGGTATTACAGGTAATATCAAAAAAGGTATTAATGTTATTGATAAAACAAACTTTCTTTTTGAAGGTACAGCAGATGCCGCGAAAGCATTAATTAAAGCAGACGGAACAAAAGTCGGTGCAGATAACTTTGTAAGTACTACATCAGATAACGTTGTTACAGGTTCACTTACAGTTAGTAACTCAGCAGGTGTTACTATTGGACCAAATGCTAACCAAGTACAAAGCATAATTGGTAATTCGTTTGTTACTGCTAATCAGCAGTTAGATGAGAATTATGTAATTAGAGTAACAAGTACTGCGGCTGGATCACAGCAAGTAGATGCTGTATTCGTAGACGCGGCAAATAAACGTGTAGGTATTTTTGATAACACACCAGAATATACATTAGATGTTGCAGGTGATATCCGTGTAACAGGAAACTTATTAGTTGAAGGATCTAGTGCAAGTATTGATGTTAGTAACTTAAGAGTTGAAGATAAGCAAATTGAACTTGCTATTACAAACGATAGTACTCTATTAAATGATGCAGGTGTTGATGATGCTGGAATGGTTGTAAGAGTAACAGGTGCAGATAAAAAATGGACTTGGATACAAGCAACAAATAGTTGGACAACTACAGAAAATATTAATGTAACTACAGGCAACGAATATAAAGTTGCAGGAACAACAGTACTTACAAATAATACACTAGGAACTGGTATTGTAAATTCAAGTCTTACAAATGTAGGCACATTAACATCTTTAGATGTAGATAATATTAATTTAAATGGTAGTACTATTTCAGGTACAAGTGGATTAATAGTGTCAGCAGGCGGCGATGTTAATTTTTCAAACAGTAAAATTGCAGGAATAGCACAGCCTACACAAGATACAGACGCGGCAAGTAAAGTATATGTAGATGAACAAATTGCAGGATCTGCAATTTCGTTTAGTATGGATGTTACAGGATTAAACGATACACAAATTGGATTAGTTCTAAATGACCTAGTTCCAGCAGGTACTGTTGCGAACGGTACAACTGCACGTATTCACTGTACAACACTTGGTGGCGCAAGTGTTACAGGTATTGACGTTGCGGCAGTAGCAACTAAATCATTCATAGCGGTAGATGCCGCTGGAGTAGAAAACGAATCAGTATTGCAAGATATTGGATTTACAGCGGCAACAGGTACAGTTACAGTTAGTGTAACTAGAGCGTTGAAGGAATACATCACATCAAGTGGAAGTTGGGCATTTAGTCAAAACTTAACATCTAGTGTGTAAGATAAATATAGTTATAATTAAAGGGTTGAAACATGGCTTATACGATTAACAAATACAGCGGAGCAACACTTGTAGTAGTACAAGATGGTACCGTTGATGTTACAACAGACTTAACGTTTGTTGGCAAGAACTACGCTGGTTACGGCGAAATACAAAACGAAAACTTTTTGTTTTTGTTAGAATCATTTAGTGGAACATCACAGCCACCAAAACCAGTTAGTGGTCAAATATGGCACGATTCAACAAATGGTAAAATTAAATTCTACGATGGTACTAAATTTAAAACTACAGGCGGCGCAGAAGTTTCAACCACACAGCCAGTAGGTTTAACAGCAGGTGACTTTTGGTGGGATTCAGGCAACAGTCAGTTATACACATATAACGGAACATCATTTGTATTAGTTGGTCCACAAGGTGCAGGTACCGGTCTTACACAAATGCAAAGTAAAACAGTACGTGATACAGCCAATGTTAATCACAGTGTAATTGCCGCAACAATCGAAGACGAAATTATTTTTATAACTAGTGGTCAAGAGTTTACTATTGATTCAACTGATCCTGAAAATGCTATTACAGGGTTTGATGTTATCAGAAAAGGTACAACAATGGTTAACACCATAGATGCAACAAACGGTGTTACGTCAACTAATCATTATTATTGGGGAACATCAAGCAATGCATTAAGATTTGGTGGAAAACTACCAAGTGAGTTTGTACAAAGTTCGCCAGGATCAGCAACTCAATTTAGTGATATTGTTAGATTTCCAGATGCAGGTATTACAGTAGGTGACCAAAACGATTTACATATCTATATTGAAAATGGTAACCAAGGTGTTATTGCTAACGAAGTTGGTACAAATAACATAATTAGATTTAAAACAAGTAATGCAAACAGTATACAAACTAATAGTGCCAATGTTACAGCAACAGGTATTAATCCTGGATCAACTAGCACATATACATTAGGTACAAGTATTGCTAAATGGTCAAATGTTTGGGCAGATAATTTCCAAGGCAATGCATCTAGTGCAGATGCAATTAGATTTAATAGTGCAGATTATGCAGGCGATACAAGTGCTATTGCAAGTACAACAGCATTACGTGATAGTGCAGGCGATTTACATGCTAACTTCTTTAGAGGAACAGCAACACAAGCACAGTATGCAGACTTGGCAGAAATTTATGCAACTACACAAGAATGGCCAGTTGGCACAGTAATGGCAGTAGGCGGCGAAGCAGAAGTTAAGCCAGCCGGTGTAAGTCATCATGCAATAGGAGTTATATCAGCAGAACCAGCATACTTAATGAATAGTACAGCAGAAGGTCAAGCAGTTGGTCTTAAAGGGCGTGTTCCTGTAAGAGTAAAAGGACCAGTGTCAAAAGGTCAAGCAGTTTATGCATGGCAAGACGGCGTTGCTTCAACTATTGCAAGTACAGGATTAGTTGGAATTGCTTTAGAATCAAGTACTTCCGACGAAGAAAAATTGATAGAGTGTGTTTTAAAAGTATAAATATTAAAACACGTATATAATAAGGGAAGTAGAGCATGGCAGTTGGCGATTTAATTACAGCCGCAAGATACAATAATGCACAAGGTAGGGTAAGTGCAATCCTTGGCAACGGATCTGGAAACGAAGGCTATGGTCAAACAACAACTAGTTCTCAGGTTTCAAGTAATATTATTATTAACTCTACACACGTTAATGCTTTATTTACTGACTTAAACAAAATTTATATACACCAAACAGCATCAGTACCAAATTCAATTGCTGAAGTAGAAATTGGTGATACAGTAGCAGAAGATACTAGCGGCGCAGATACTAAAGAAGGATTTAAAGACTACGAAGATTTTATTAGTATTATCGAAACAGTCGGAAATAGATTTAGATTAGCACCAGCACAAAGCAGTACACTTAATAATGCTAAAACTATTCAACGTAGAAATCAATGGACTGCTCCAATCGAGTGCGAGTTTAATGTTTCTTTTACTGATAGCAATACACGTAGACACTTTTTTAATGCAGGAGGATCTCTTACATTTATTAGTTCTTTAAGCGGAACTCCAGTATCAGGAGACAGTGTAGCAAAAAGCCAAGATTGGTCTTCAATTCTTAGCAATGCTGGAACTATTAGTATAAACCATGATTCAACTACAACTACAGGCACAGGTGTAGTTCAAAGTATTGGTAATTATGATTTAACAACTTCATATCAAGAGATATATAGAAAATCTGCAACCGGAGTTTACGGTAATAACAATTATATTCTTTTTGCTAAAGCAAGCAATAGTTCTAGCATACAAGTAAAATATCAATTTTATGATCATAATCCAGGCGGATACAAAATTGACGAACCTGTCTTAGGATTACTAGAAGCAAAAATAGGCTTTGTTAGAGCAAGTGGATCATACGTTGACACTCCTGCACCAGCATTTGCGGCTACAAATAATCTTTAAGATAATTAAAAGTAACGAGGAGATATAAATGGCCGTCGGTGATATTATTACTGCAACTAGATACAACGCTCTACAATCTAGAGTTGAAAGCATCTTGGCCGTTGGAGCAAATACTGAAGGTTACGGAGAAACTACAGCAAGTTCTCAAGTAGCAGTAAATGATTTAGTAACAGCATCTCACGTTAATCAGTTAAAAACTGATATTGACATTATTAATCGACACCAAACTAACCAAGCGGCAGGAACTATTACTAGTATCACTATCGGAAATCTTATTGCTGACGAAACAAGTGACAATCCAGATGGCATAGAAAAAGGGTTTGCTGATTATGAAAACTCTATGAATACTTTAGAATCAAGTCCAAACAGATTTAGATTAGCACCATTACAAAGTACTTCAGGAACAGGCCCGTCATTAACATTTACATCTCAATGGAGAGAAAATGTAAACGGATACTTTAGAGCAACATTTAGTAATTCTAATCATAGAAGACATTTTTTTAATGCTGGCGGAGTAATTACTTTTGCAAGTAGCCTAGCAAGTACAGCATCTGGCGGAAATGTAGCAAAAACAAACGACTGGTCAACAATGTTGTCTAACGCAGGCACAGTAAGTTTTGCATGGAACTCAACTTCAACATCAGGATCGGGTACAGGTAGTGCAATTGGTAATTTTCAACTTACTTCAAGTGAACAGCAAGCGTTTAGAAAAACTGGTACAGGTGTATATTCTGATAACAACTATTATATTAGAATAAGAGAAATTAATAGTTCGACTATTGAATTCCGCATATGGATGAATGAGGCTGATACAGGTAATACTTCCACAGCAAAAGGTGTAGCCCCAGTTGACGAGTTTGTTCAAGGCAATTTAACCACTACAATTGGCTTTACACGAGCAAGTGGTGTTTATGTAGACGTGGCGGCACCAACTTTAACTATACAATCTAACTTTTCTGGCAGTTAATACTTGACAATCTCATAGATCTATCATATAATATTACTATATGGAGAGATTATGGATCAACGTTTGAAAACTGCATTAGAATATGCAGATTACGTAACAACATTTAAAAATCAAAAAAGAGTTTTACAAGAAACATACAATAAAGATTGTACTGTATATTATTGTGGTGGCCAATTCACGGCTACAAGAGAATTTGTTGCAAGTATACTAGCAGTAAAGTGTGACGTTTTTATAGATAACAATCAAACTCCGATTGAAGTATTAGATAAAGAAGATTTTTATAATGTTCTTGCTAGAGCATTTACAAATGCAACTGAAAAATACCATAGTGAATATCAAAAAATAGTAAAAAGTCAAAGGACGGTACAAGGAATAATTGATGTCTAAAGGCATACTTGTACATGCATTTAACAATGAAGATATAAACTACGTAAAGCAAGCCTCTATGGTTGCTGAACGAGCAAAAAAACACCTTAATCTTCCTACAAGTGTTATTACTGATTGTAGCATTGAGAACGATGGTACATTTGAACATATCATACATTTAGATACTGCACAAAACTATACCCAAAAGATGTATAACAACGGAAACGTAGGTAAACATCTAACATTTAAGAATAATGCTAGAGCATTAAGTTACGATCTTAGTCCTTATGAGTATACATTAATGCTGGATACTGATATAATCATATGCGACAACTCTTACAACTATTGTTTTGAACAAAGTAATCCTTTATTAATGTATAAAGATGCATATCATTTAGGACAAAATCTTGACTATCGGCAATTTAATAAAATTAGTGATTCTAGTATTGATTTTTATTGGGCTACATGTGTATATTTTGCGAAATGTAAACAGAACAAAATATTTTTTGATTTAATTAAACACATCGAAGAGAATTGGAAACATTACCGAATGGTATATCAGATAGTACAACAAACATTTCGTAATGATTTTGCATTTAGTATTGCTGTACATATTTTAAATGGTCATGCTAAAGGTGATATAGTAGGAAAAATGCCAAGTAAGTTATATTATACTATTGATAAAGATATTTTACATAAAATTAATAACGATGAACTTACATTTATTATAGACAACAATCCAATTAAAACAAAACAAATGACTGTACATGCAATGAACAAGTATAGTTTAGAGGAATTACTATGAAACAGGGTGTATTAATTTTTGCACAAAATAATAAAACAGACAACTATGTAAAACAAGCATATCTATGTGCATTAAGTGGTATGCAAAGTGGCAATAAACATTTTACATTAGTAACTGATAACGAAGTTGATGAAAAAACTAGTTTTATGTTTGATAAAGTAATTATACTAGAACATGATGATGCAAGTACTAGTGACTGGAAAATTGAAAATCGTTGGAAAGCATTTAATCTTAGTCCGTATGATGAAACTATTGTAGTTGATAGTGATGTATTATTTTTAGATAAAATAGACTGGAATAAATTCAAAGATCAAGAATTATATTTTACACAAAATCCTATTACATATCGACAAGAAAGTATAAATGATACGTATTATAGAAAAGTATTTCATCAAAATCATTTGTTTAATGTTTATACAGGATTATATTTTTTTAGAAAAACAAAAACAGTAGCACGTTTTTTTGAATTATTAAATATTATTATTAAAGATTGGAAAGACTTTTATGATATATTCTGTAAAGAATTTAAACCAACACACGTAAGTATTGACGTATGTGCGGCTATTGCTCTTGAATTAATGGAATACAATAATTTTCAAGATATTGATTTAATAGATTTTGTACACATGAAATTACATGCACAAAACTGGGTAGACACAAGCGAACATTGGCAAGAAAAGGTAGATTGGTATTTTAACAATGGACTTAAAATTGGAAATCACCAACAGCACGGAGTATTTCATTATACTGAAAAAGACTTTTGCGAAAAAATCCTAAAAAGGTACGAACAATGTATTGGTTAATTTTTGATAAAGATAGTAGTAAAATTACAGGTCTACAAAACTATCCTCCTGAAGATGAATTTCATGTAGAAGTATCTGAAGATGAATATGTTGACTTTATGCAAAATCCTGATAAAAAAGAAAATTATATTGTAAAGTATGATATTGCAAAAAAGCAATATTTAATTTTAGAATATGAACAGCCTAAGTTTAATTATGATATTAAAGATGTAATATATCATGTTCCTAAGCAAATTGATGCAGATTGTATTATTACTAGGAATATAGAATGGCGCAACTGGAAACTACATGTTGATACAACACAAGAAATACTTTTAAATCCTAGACAGTTGTGTAAGTTTAGTATTACAAAAGCAAACGACCCTCATTTGTTAATTAGGACATTTGATGCTACTGTAGAACAAATAGCAAAAGGTTATACAGTCCATTTCGAATATGACGAAGAAGAATCAGATGTAAGTATATACACACATAAAGTTTTTAACACGTACGGATGGATAAATGCATGAAACAATTTAAAGTTTTAGACTATGACATTATATATTTGTCATACGATGAACCTAATGCAGAAGAAAATTATGCAAATTTACTTACTAAAGTTCCGTGGGCAAAACGTGTACACGGAGTAGAAGGTTCAGATGCCGCACACAAGGCTTGTGCTAAGATTGCAGAAACAGATAGGTTTATTACTATTGACGGCGACAATCAAATAGATGAACAATTTTTAAATCAAACAATTAACTTTCAAGATGGTGTAGATTTAAGTAGGCATGTTGTAAGTTGGACTGCTGATAATATTATAAATGGACTACGTTACGGTAATGGTGGAATCAAATGTTGGGATAGAGAAACTGTCCTAAAGATGAAAACACATGAAAACGCCGAACCTGGAAACGTTGCGGCAGGTATTGACTTTTGCTGGGACTTAGAATACATACAGATTAATAGTTTAATGAGTACAGTGCATAATAATGCAACACCACATCAAGCATGGAGAGCAGGGTTTCGTGAAGGTGTTAAAATGTGTTTGATGGAAGGAATCAAACCTGCTAAAACTGAACTAATAGGTAATCATTGGAAAAATTTAGAAAGATTATATGTATGGGGTATGGCAGGTGCAGATGTTCCTAATGGATTATGGGCAATATATGGTGCAAGGGAAGGCTTGTACAAAACAATGTGTACAGATTGGGATTATGTTAATGTACGTGATTTTGAATACTTAAATGGTCTTTGGAAAGATAAGGTACAAGACGAAAGTGATTTACTAGAAGCAATTGAAGATTACGGCAAACGACTACTAGAACAACTAGATATTCCTATTGCTGTAACGCCCTTAGACGCTCAACAGAGCAAGTTCTTTAAAAGTACATACCGCAATCCACCTAGACCAGAACATCCTTATATACGTACATCTACAACACAATTTAATAGTTTTTCAGGACAGTTGAATATAACACCTAAAACAGAATATGATATTGTAATGATATCTTATGATGAAATAAATGCAGATGACAACTTTAATAAACTTACAACAAAGTTTCCAAGAGCACAGCGTATACATGGAGTTAAAGGAATACATCAAGCACACATTGCCGCGGCAAATATTTGTTCAACAGAAATGTTTTGGATAGTAGATGGAGATGCTATTATCGATGATGACTTTAACTTTGATTATATAGCAGAAGATACTCGTGCAGTGCATGTATGGCGCAGTCAAAATCCTATTAATGATTTAGTATACGGATATGGTGGAGTAAAACTATTTCCTACACAGATGACACGAGATATGGATACAAGTCGTCCTGATATGACTACAAGTATTAGCGACAGATTTAAAAAGATAGATAAGATATCCTGTGTTACAGGATTTAATTCAAATGAATTTAGTACATGGCGCAGTGCATTTAGAGAATGTGCTAAACTAAGTTCTAAAGTTATTGACAGACAAAAAGAGGATGAAACAAATGAAAGATTACATATTTGGACAACTATGGGAATGGACCGGCCTTTCGGCGAGTTCGCTATTAAAGGTGCTATTGCTGGCCGTGAGTACGGGCTTTCTAATGGCGCTGATCTTCGGTTAATAAATGACTTCAATTGGTTGTATGAACAGTTTGTAGAAAATACAGATACTACAGAAGAATGGCAAGAACTATATAATAAAGACGATAAAGTTCAAACAACAACGCCAACTGAAATAGAACAACCTCAAGAAATTAAAAGTACAGTTCCTATTCAAGAAGATAGTCCATTGCCACCAAGAGATCCATTTATTGTAGATTTATTAGATAGATTTGAAATATTATATGGTGATAAAATATCTAATCTTAGACGTTTTTATAATGACGGTCATATGTTAGATATACTTCGTATGATTGGAAACGATAATTTACGTACTTTTATTGAAGAAAGAAATTATCACGGATTATTTAGATACTTAGAAGACAAGGGTATCGACAATATTGACGACATTAGAAAGATGTTTATTGAAAAAAATGTACATAGTTTGTTTAGACTTCTTGGAGACGATTATGAAGATTTACGAAAAAGTGTTGTAGAAGAAAATTTACACAGTTTGTTTAGACTAGTAGACGAAAAGCATGATGATTTAAGAACTTTAATGTTAGAGAAAAATCTACACGGATTGTTTAGATTGTTAGGACCAAAATATGAAGATCTACGCAAAGCAGTGCTAGAACAAAATCATCACAGTTTGTTTAGAGTACTAGGTAATGAATATGATGATTTGCGTAAAATAACAACAGAACAGAATGTACACAGTTTGTTTAGGTTATTAGGTGATGAATATGATGATTTACGTAAAGTAGTTACAGATAAAAACGTACATAGTCTATTTAGACTGATTGATCAAACTGACACTACGGAAGATTTACGCAAAGCACTAACTGAATCAAATGAAATGAGTTTGTTTAGATTAATCCAAGACAAAGATACTATTGTTGAGGATATTAAAAAAGCAGGCTTTTACAAAAATATTTGGAGCATTAAACGTATTGAACCTAGTGTTGCTGATGAAATAAATCTAACAATGGATAATAATAAACATTTCTTATGGCGTGTACTTGATAAGCACACAGGAAGTTTATTTGTAAAACCTTTAGAAATATTAGATAAGCATAATGTTGAATACGACAAAGATGTAATGAGTCGCGGACAAATAAAAAGTAAAAAGTGGTTAGTTGATGAACTTAGCAAATTAAATATACCACTAGGTACAATATTTTTATGTGCGGGCTGGTATGCTAGTATTGTTCCGTTAATGCAAGAAGCAAAATTAGACTTTGAAAAAATTCGTAGTTGTGATATTGATCCCGATGTATGGAAAATTGCTGAAATATTTAATACTGAATTAGTTAGTAATGCATGGAAATTTAAAGCAAGTACACAAAACATAATGGATATAAATTACAATGAACATACATATGATACACTTAAACCAGGAGGCGAAGTAACAACAGTCAATAGAGAAATGGCTAATACTATTGTTAACACAAGTTGTGAACATATTACAAACTTTAGTAAATGGTATGATCTAATACCGAATGGTAAACTAGTTGTATTACAAAGTAATAATTATTATGAAATTGAAGAACATGTTAATTGTTCTAATAGTTTAGAACAGTTTAGTGCTAGTGCGCCAATGAAAGAAGTATTATACGAAGGCGAACTTGATCTAGGACAATACACGAGGTATATGAAAATTGGACGTAAGTAAATTAACATTAAGGCAAATGCAAACTGAAAGTGCTAGAGCATTAAGCACTATGGAAGCGACCAACAACAACATTTATCAGTTTAATAAACAAGCACATCATAACAGTCAAAATTGGTATAAGGCAGTAATTGATTGGTATGTTGGACAATACGGTGATTTACCCAGTCGTGCTGGTCCTGGTAAAGATATAAAGTTAGTGTTAGATGTATAGATACGAAGATATTAAAGAAGTACATTTAGAAGTTACACAACGGTGCCAAGCCGCCTGTCCTATGTGTGATCGTAATATGAATGGCGGTGCAGATAATCCTCACATAACAAATGCTGAACTAAGCGTAGCAGATACAAAACGTATGTTTAGTCCAGACTTTATTAAGCAATTAAATGTAATGTATATGTGTGGTAACTTAGGTGATCCTATTGTTGCAAAAGATACACTAGAAATATTTGAATATTTTAGAGAACACAATCCTAACATGTGGTTAAGCATGAATACAAATGCAGGCGCAAAAGATATCTACTGGTGGGCAAGACTTGCAGAAGTTATAGGACGTAGGGGCGCAGTAATTTTTAGTGTAGACGGACTACGAGATACCAATCATCTATATAGACAAAATGTGGTATGGGACAACGTAGAAAGAAACATGCAAGCATTTATCGAAGCCGGCGGTAGAGCCCGTTGGGACTTCTTAATTTTTGCACACAACGAACATCAAGTTGAAGAAGCAGAAGCACTTGCTAATCAATGGGGATGTGAAAAGTTTATTAAGAAAAAATCAGGTAGATTTATTACAAGTGATATTAAACCTAAAACATCTCATCAAGCAGTAAATCGTAAAGGTGCAGAAACACAAACTTTAGCACAGCCAAAAGATCAAAAAAATAAAAATTTAGCATTGCTAAAACAAAAAGAAATTGAAAAGTCTTATGGTAGTATGAAAGAGTACTTAGACAAATGTTCAATAAATTGTAAAGTTGCAAAGCAAGGAAGTATCTTTGTAACAGCAGAAGGACTTTTAATGCCATGTTGTTGGACGGCTGGACGTATGTACAAATGGTGGCATGAAGATCCCCGTGTAGAACAAGTATGGGATCATATAGATAATGCTGGTGGAAAGCAAGGCATAAGTATTATTAATAACGACATTAAACACGTGGTTAACGGAAAATTGATAGACAGTATTACCACAAGTTGGCAAAAGGATAGTATTGCTGATGGCAAACTTGGTGTTTGCGCTCAGAAATGTGGTAGTGAGTTTGATCCTTATGCGGAGCAGTTTAAGTAGATGGATATTACCCAGTTAAAAAAAGTAGAATTAGAAATTACAAGTGATTGTAATGCGGCTTGTCCAGGATGTCAAAGAACGTCATTAAACAATGTTGGCAAACTTAAAGTTCAAGACTTTAGTTTTGCTGATCTAAAAAGAATTTTTCCGCCTAATAATTATCAAGGAATAGAATTTAAATTTTGTGGAGTATTAGGAGATCCTGCAATACATCCTGAGTTTGCTGAAATGCTAGAATACTTATTATTGTGTGGAGGCACTTGTAGTATTAGTACTAATGGTGCAGTTGGCACAGCAGACATGTGGCGTAAAATAGGACAACTTTGTCACGATCACGAAAAGCGATTTCATTTACATTGGTGTATAGACGGGCATGAACAAACTAATCATATTTACAGAGTAAACACAAAATGGAAAGTACTAGAAAGAAATATGAACGCTTTTGTAGAAACTGTAGGAGAATATGTATATCGTGCAAAGTGGGTGTTTATTGTTTTTGACCATAATGAATATGAAATAGAAACAGCCAGAGAACATGCTAAACGTTTAGGATTTAATTTTGCCACACGTACTGGAATGCGTAATAGTTTTCAAAAATGGATAGCAGAATTACCACAGAAAGTAGTTGTCAACAATAAGAAAAAAGTTGTGAAAGTAGAAAAAGTTATTACTACTACAGGGGCAAAAGAACATAGCAAAGTAGAACAAGTAAAAAAATTAGATGATTTTATTGCAAAAGAAAATAAAACACAAAAAGAAACAGTAGAAGTATTACAAACAATACAATGCAAATATATACATGAAGGAGAAATATTTATTGCGGCAGACCAAACTATGTGGCCTTGTTGTTTCTTGTCAGACTCGTCGACGAATAATAAAGAAAAAATTAATGACAAGATGCATGAATATGGTGATGGCTGGAATAGTTTACAAGATAAATCAATAAACGAAGTTATGCAACATCCATGGTTTGATAAAATTCTAACAGATAGTTGGGATCCTAATCATTCAAAACATTTACCTAGATGTATTAGAACATGTGCATATAACAAAGCATATCATAATGAAATTAATCATAATGACAAGGTTACAGCATGACAGAATATAATTGTTTAGAATCTATTAACGCAATTTATGTAAGGCGTGAGGAAGAAGGGTACGCAGTAAAACCTTGTTGTGTTTATAATCAACCCTACCAAGATGATCTGTATGTTCAAGATCCAGACCAATTATTAGATAATATTCATATTAATAAAATTAGAGAAGGTTTCAAAGGCGATTGGGCAAAAAATAATCCAGGCTGTATGGCGTGTTTAATAAAAGAAGACAGTGGAAAACAAAGTAAACGTCAAAGAAGTTTAGAACGTGGACCTAATTTGAATGTCAATAATATTCCTACTAGATGGGACTTACGTCCAGGCAATACTTGTAATTTAAAATGCATAATGTGTAATCTAAGAAATAGTAGTAAATGGATTGAAGATAATGATATTGCAAATAAATTTAACGGTAGCCATGGTATTGATTCAGAAAAATCTTTTAGAAAGGACATGGATTGGAATTGGGTGTACAATAAATGTAAAGGAATGGCAGAGTTTATCTATATAGCAGGCGGCGAACCGTTTTATATGAAAAATGTACGTAACTTTTTAAAAAAACTATCTGAAATAAAATGGAACTGTGATAATACAACTATTCAAATACAAACAAATGGAGTGACTAATAGTCCTGCACTTTTAGAAACACTTTCTAAATTCAGCAGAGTAGAGTATAGTTTAAGTATTGACGGTTGGGCTGAAGTAAATGAACTCATAAGATTTCCTACTGTTCACCAAGAATGGATTGACGGATATAATAGTATTAAATCTTTAGATCCACTTAGTATATATTGCAATCTTACAATACAGTCTTTAAACTTGCCTAATATACAAACAACACTAAAAGAACTGCATAACTTAGATAAAGATTTAAAATTTGATATGCATTTGTTAGAATATCCTAATTACTTGTCAATAAATGCATTAAAGCCACAAGTAATTGAAGAAGTAAAACAAAACAATAACAATAAGTTAATTGCAAAGTTTATAGACTCATACAATTATGATAGAGGATTAAATGTTAAGATGCAAAAATTTCTACAAGAAATGGATACAAGGAGAGGCACGAACAGCAAAGTAGTTGCTCCGTGGTGTTACGTATAATGTGGTCAAGTGAAACTTTAGAATGGATTGATATAGAACTTACAAGTTTTTGCAATATTAAATGCAAAGGCTGTTTCCGTGTACTTTCTGATTACAAAGATGATATACTTAATAAAACTTATCTTGATTTAGATACTATTAAAGAAAAGTTTCAAAAGGAAATGTTTCCTAACATGAAAATAATTAACTTTTGCGGAAGTGTAGACGAACCTTGTAGTCATCCGCAGTTTCACGAAATAATAGAACACTTTGCACAGTGGGGGTGCCATATCAATGTTGCTACGAACGGTAGTTTACGTACAACAAGTTGGTGGGAAAAACTAGCAAAAATTATGCCGCCTAGTCATAGAGTAACTTGGGGTATTGATGGTAGTGATGAATTATCAGAAGTATATAGAGAAGGCAGTAGTTTTAAAAAAGTACAGCAAAATTTTAAAGCGTTTATAGCCGCAGGCGGTCAAAGTGTTTGGCAGTTTATTAGTTTTGAACACAACGAACATCAATTAGAAATAGCAAAGCAAATGGCTAAAGATGAAGGCTTTAAAGATTTCAAAACTATTATAAGTCATAGAAAAGATACTAAAGAAGTAAAACATAAAAGGGCAAAAGCAGATACTAATCCTGGAGAGCGTCCGTGTATTAGTTGTAAGTATGCAAATCAAAAACGTATATTTGTAAATCATATGGGCAATGTTATTCCATGCTGTCACTTAAACAGTAAAATGTTAGAGTTTCCCATAAGTGGTAAACACAAAGATAGATTTGAAGATATACTTGTTGAGAACGATTATATGAATGATATCAATTTAAAAAATGTTACACTTGACCAAGCAATGAATAGTAAAGTATGGAATGGTATTAAAGACAGTTGGACTGATGATGTACGTATACCTAAATGCGAAAGCACTTGTGCAGAAAAAATTCGTGACAAATTTATAAAGGAACAATTATGAGTTGGCCTATAAAACCTAATAAAGTAAGAAAAGTACAAATGGAAATTACAAATTATTGTAATGCGAGATGTTCTGCTTGTGCAAGAGAGAAAATTGTTTTAGGAAAAATGGATCCTAAAATACTAGGCATAAATGACAACTATATAACATATGAACAATTTGTCAGTTGGTTTACTAAAGATGATTGGTCAGAATTAAGACTGCTTGACTTCTGTGGTAACATAGACGAACCTACAACTAATCCTGATTTAGAAAAAATTGTAAAGTGGATACTAACATATGAAGGGTTTGATCCTAGGTTACAAATTAATATTGCTACTAATGGCGGAACACGTAATAAAGCATTTTGGCAAAATATGGGAGAACTATCTGCTCGGTATACTTCTCCTATAACTATGCAAGATGGCACCAATAGAAAACGCTTGCACATTATTTGGGGCATAGACGGTTTAGAAGATACAAATCATTTGTACAGGCGAAATGTAAAGTGGGAAAAATTACAAGAAAATTTTAGGACATATATAAAAGCAGGTGGTCGAGCAACTTGGCAATTTATATATTTTGCATGGAATGAACACCAAGACGAAGAAGTTAAACAGCGCAGTATTGACGAAGGATTTGAAAAACTAAAATGGCGTAATACAAAACGCGGTGATAGAGGCGACACTAAACCTGCAAAAAAAGAACAATTTGTAAAAGATAATTATAAACCAAAAGGAAAAATTGTTTGTAAAGCATGTTTTAGGCCAAACTACTTTGGTTTAGAAACAGGGTTGTTTGTTACTAATAAAGGACACGTTATGCCCTGTTGCTGGCTAGGCACAGAAGCAAAAATGTATGAAGTATATAGAGACCATGGATACAAATACGATAAAAATGATAATGTTCTAGATGGTAAAAAAAGTTTTGAAGATATTTTAAGTAGTGAATGGTATAGTAATATAATGAAAACTATTATGGCAGAAACTTGGGAGGCCTGTGTATCACATTGCAAAGAAAATGCAGTAGAAGCAATCACTGACGACTGGAATATAAAACAAGATGATTAAATCAGTAATAAAATTAATAAAAAGGATACACGATAAGTACGTATAGAATGACAGATAAAACAAAATATCCATCAGACACTTTTTGCTTACTACCTTGGGTACATTTAAGTACAAGACCAGACGGCAGTATGCGAGTATGCTGTACTGCAAATGCTAGTAGTGTTGGACCTACTAACGATAAAGCCCACGGCGGCCAAGTAGGTATTCTCAAAGATGAGCAAGGGAGACCTAATAATTTAAATGTAAGCGATTTTGAAACAGCATGGAATAGTACATATATGAAGAATGTACGCAAGCAAATGCTTGCAGGTGAAATGCCTCCTAGTTGTATTAAATGCTATAAAGAAGAAGCCGCAGGTCATAATTCAAAGCGTATGTGGGAAACAGCATATTGGGCTCAGCGTGTTGATGTAGATAAAATTATCGCAGATACAAAAGAAGACGGTTCAGTACCTCCACAACTAGCATATATTGATTTACGTTTTGGAACGAAATGCCAACTTGCTTGTGTTATGTGTTCACCGCACGATTCATCAGGATGGATCAAAGATTATAAAAAGATTTTTCCAGATGTACAAGACGCAAGTCTAAAAGAAACAATGCAATGGAAAGACAAAGGTAGTTACAACGGTAGTAGTTATAATTGGCACAAACAGAATCCTACATTCTGGAAACAGTTTTACGAACAAATGCCAAGTATGCAACAAATCTATTTTGCTGGCGGCGAAAGTCTTATTATTGAAGAACATTATGAGATTCTTGAACATGCTATTAAAATGGGATATGCAAAAGATTTAGAATTACGCTACAATTCAAATGGTGTTGAATGGCGAGATGACTTGTTTGATTTATGGAAAGAATTTAAACTAGTACGTTTCCATTATTCAATTGACAGTATAAAAGAAATGAATGACTATATTCGATATCCTAGTAATTGGAAACGTCAAGAAGAAGTCTTTCATATACTTGATAACGAAACTCCAAATAATACAGAAGTTACAGTAGCCTGTGCAGTACAAGCATTAAATATATATTATTTGCCAGATTTTATTAAATGGAAACTTACACAAGGGTTTAAGAAAATTAATATGTGGCCATTTGGCGCAGGGGCTATTAATTATCATTTTGTATATCATCCACCACACCTTAATGTTAAAATATTACCTGCTTGGTTTAAAGCAGAGTGTCGTAAAAAGTATGAAGAGTTTTATCCATGGTGGGAAGAAAACTGGGAACTAGGAGTACCTAGTTGGCATAAAGGCAAAGTAGATTACGATAAATGGCGTAATGCTAGTTATGGTATTAGTAGATTAGAAGGTATGCTTAAATTTATGGAAAGCGAAGACTGGACTCAACGATTGCCCGAAATGAAAGAATTTTTAGATTTGTGTGATAAACAACGTGGTATAAGTTTTGCAGAAACATTTCCAGAAATGAGAGATATCTTTAATGACATCTAAAACACTTTGTCCTCTTCCATTTATGCATCAATATATAAACGTAACTAGCGGAGTGACTCCCTGTTGTCATGTATTTAATACTAAAGATTGGCCTGAACAACAATTAGACTTTACAAAAGGTATTTACACTAGTTCTCATAAACTAATGCGTAAACAAATGCTTGGAGGTATCTGGCCTAATATATGTTCTAAGTGTAAGTTGCAAGAACAAAATAATCAAAAGAGTCATAGACAAATGGCACTTGAAAGATTTGGGTTCCCAAAAACAAAAGGAATAAAATATCTTGATATTGCATTTAGTAACAAGTGTAATTTAGCATGTAGGATGTGTAAGCCATCAGATAGTAGTTTGCTTAATGATCTATATGAAGGTGAAACACACTTACCTGAATGGGTTGATACAGATTGGCCTGCTTCACAACAAAAGCCTGATAAAAAAGTTATATATGTAAAAAAACTTATAACTGAAGGCTTAGAATTACTAAAAGTAACTGGAGGAGAACCGTTTGCATGTAAGTATTTTATGAGTGTAATTGAATGGGCTATTGAAAAAGATTATGCAAAAAATTTAGAAATAAATCTTACTACTAATGGTACAAAGATTAATAAAACATTAATTAATAAATTACTTAAATTTAAAAAAGTTAAACTATTACTAAGCATTGACGGAACTGGCACAGTATACAACTACATTAGACACCATGCATCATGGGATAAAGTGCATGATAATTTAAAGCAATTAACAAAATATTCAAATATTGATCTACAAGTAGCATGTTTGGTTATGTTTCATAATACTACTAATGTTATAGATCTAATATACAAATGTGCAGAACTTAACATATCAGTATATGTTGACCAATATATAAAACCAGTAACAACTCCGATAACTCCTTATAACATAGATGAAAATATTAAAAGTATTTTGTTAAAACAAGTATCAAAACTAGAAGAAGATGCTGAACACTGGAAAGATAGTTTAGTCAAATACCATGCATTATCTGGTGCTAAGTCGCTATATAATATTGCTATGTCTGCCCCAATAAATATTAGCATTAGAAGGAAACTAGTAGATACAATAGCATTACAAGATAAATTGTACAACACTAATTACAAAGACTTCCTACAGTCTGAACAAATTAACTATTTAGAAGGAACAAATAATGTCTAAACTTCCTTGTTTTTATGCTCACGGCGCAGTTAATTTTAAAAATGGATTTGCTACAACTTGTCCTATTAGTTCAGCACATCTACAGGAATTAAATGAAGGCAAAGATTTACCAAGCGAATTTTGGAACAACGATAAGTTCAAAGAATATAGAAAACAATTAGATCGAGGAGAATGGCCTGCACATTGTCATCTCTGTCAAACCGCTGAAAAAGAAGGAACAAAAAGTATGCGCCAAGATTACGAAGCAGACTTAACACATTATGATCCTGAATCAGGAACTGTAGATTTTAAAGGTTTAAAACATGTAGAAATGCGTTTTAGTAACAGTTGTAATATGGCATGCTTACATTGTAGTGAAGTATACAGTAGCCAATGGGGTAGTAGACTAAAAGATTATGTTCCAGATCAAAAAGACTGGGATTATAATCTAGAGCAAATTTTAAAGACTCAACATAGAGAAAGTCCAGAAGATAAAAAACAAATTAGATTGTCTAAAGCAGATGCACTAACTATTGCTGACGATTTAATTAAAAACTTTCCTAATATAGAAAAAATTGATTTTGCTGGCGGTGAAGTATTATTTCAAAAGCAATTCTTTCCAGTACTTGAGCGTTTAGCACAACATCCAAATGCTAAAAACTTATATATTTTCTTTCATAGTAATTTTAATGCACCTTTTAATGTGGTAAGGTTAAATGAATTATTACAGCCTTTTGGTCAAACAAAAATTAAAATAAGTATAGATGCTGGAACAAACATTTACAGTTATTTTAGAGACGGCGATTGGGACGTACTAAAAGATAATCTTGCTAAGTTTAAATCAATGAACAAAAATACATATTTAGATGCAGTATGTACAACAAGCATTTATCAAATACTTGATATTAAAAACATATTGTTATCATTATGCAGTCTTGATGTAAACGAAATATCTATGAGTACAGTAATGACTCCAAGATATATAAATCCTTCAATAGCATACAGAATGTTTGGTAAGGCAATATTACATGATTTTATGGAAGTAGTAGAAGAACTAAAACAACTTAAAACAAAAAGAATACAGGAAGGAAACTATCAAAAGTATCGTTCTTATAATCCTACTTATCATGAATTTGATGATATCCGCGGCGCATTACGAGATTTAGAAACAATTAAAACATATATTTTGAATCATGAAAGTGTAGAATATGATATTGAATCATTTATTGCTTATGCAAATAAGATTGATAAATTGTGGAACAAAGACTTTAACAAACATTTTCCACGATATAAGTTAACAAATAAAAAACTAATTCGATATTCTAATGTAGATTATGATTATGAATATCCATATAGTAAAACAGATACTAAAGTAGAAATAGAAAAAGGAATAAAAAAATTAAGTGAGAATGTTGAACGAATCAGACCGTATTACGAAAAATTAATAAGTTTTGCAATGCCGGAAGATGTTGTACAATTAGATAGTGATGTTGTTAAAGAATTGTCTGAAGAAATTTCTCAAGCAATAAAGCAAGTGAGATCAGAGTTGAGTTCAGATGCAAAGAAAGAAATTGACGAAGAATTAAATTGGCTTGACAGATTAAAAATTAGAGATGATTATACAACACATAAAAGATATGACTCATACATTAAACAATCAAGAATTGCTGTAGCAGATATTGAAGAATTATTTGAAAAGAGTATGAGACAGCGCGAATCTATAATGAAATTAATTATAACTTCGTCAGGATTTAAACAATTTACAGTAGATGGTTTAAATATTCCTTTTAATCCAGACTGGGAAAAAATTGCTGTAAACGTAAGCGGCGGCGCAGATAGTTGTTTATTAACTTCTTTACTTTGTAGACATATAGAAGCCAATAATTTAAAATGTAAAATTGATGTAATTACTCATCAACGTGTGTGGACGGTAAGACCTTGGGCAGGACCTATTAGTTTAGATGTTTACAATGCACTTAAGGAAAAATGGCCTAACATAATTAACAAAAGACTAACAAATTACATACCTCCAGAACTAGAACATAGCACACTTGGTAATCTTGTAGGAGACCGCAGTGGTGATCAAATTATAGTACAAAGTTTTAATGAGTTTCAAGCGGCTGAAAATGATTATAATTGTATTTTTAATGCTACAACAAAAAATCCTAGCATGGAAACCCCTACAGAAGATAGAATGCGTAATAGAGATTTTGTAGCAGTTGGACTAAAAGAGTATCTATTTTTAGGAACTAATTTTTGGCAAAGCATGCCGTTTATTGCTACAGAAAAAGATTGGGTAATAAAACAATATAAAGATTTAGAATTAATGGATTTATACAACAAGACTCGTAGTTGTGAAGGTGATGGTCGATTCGGTGGTAGTCTTATAGGAAAAGACTATTGGTGGTACAAATATAACGATGTAGAAGTTGAAACATGTGGAAAATGTTTTTGGTGTGTAGAAAGAAAATGGGCGGAAGATAAAAATGAGTTTTGATACAGTAGATTTACTTACAGGAAATGTATTCCAAGTAACTTGGGATCTAGGACGTAGATGTAATTACGATTGTAGTTATTGCCCAGTAACACGCCATGACAATTTTAGTCCACATGCTACACTAGACGAACTAAAAGCAAATACAGACTTTTTATACGAGTACATTGATACGTATATGCAACACCGTCAGTTTAAAAGAACCAGTATTGGGTTTACCGGCGGAGAACCTACAGTTAATCCAAACTTTATTCCCTTTATGCAATATTTAAAAAGTGAATACGAAACAAGGTACCAAAGTAGATGGAGTGCAAACTTTGCACTTACAAGTAACGGCGCCATGGGACAAAAGATGGCACAAAAAGTAATGGAGAACTTTGCTCACATTACAGTAAGTTACCATGCTGAAAGTAATGAAAAACTAAAAAAGCAAGTACGTGATAGAATATTGCAATTTCATAAAGACGGTCCTGCAACTAAAACAACAATGAGCATAAATGTTATGTTTCATGCAGAACACTTTGATGAATGTAAAGAGTTATGTGAATGGCTAGATGAACAAGGAATAAAGTATGTTCCGAGAGTCATTGGTGAAGAGCCTGATAGTAGAGAAAGTTTTGCCCATGTGTACAATGATGAGCAACTTGACTACATGAAGAACTTCTGGAAGAACAAAAATGCAAAACTTAATAATGAAAAAGAGACTACTAGTAGGCTAAGTGCTGTAGGAAAGCCTAAACAGGAACAATTAAAACAACAACAAGTTGATGAAGAACTTAGAAATAAAAAAGACGGTAACACAGTAGAAGCAATCGAAGCAAAGAATAAACAACGTGAAGAAGCAAAGAAAAAAGAATCAGCAAATCAAGGATACAAAGTTGGAAGACCATGTTGTGGTAGTAGGGAAATGTGTTTATCTAACAAAGGGCAAAGCCGTAATGCAACATTTGTAGATATGAGAGAATTCAAAGGTTGGCATTGTAGTGTAAATTGGTTCTTTTTGCATTTAGAACAACAAACAGATCAAGTGTTCCATCATCAAACATGTCAAGCACGTTTTGACGGTACTCGAGGACCAATAGGTAAAATTAGTGAAGGTAAAAAAATTGTTGCAGATTTAGTTAAAAAGTTAGAAACAAATTCAATGCCGACTATTGTTTGTCCTAAACATACTTGCGGTTGTGGATTATGTGCGCCTAAAAGTAAGTTTGAGAAAAACTATAAAGATGTAATGGAAAAACATCTTATAAGGCCGGAAATATTAGTATGAGAATAGGAATTTTTGGTGATAGTTTTGCCGACAGTAAAAATGGTGGCACACAATTTAATCAACAAGGCTCATGGCCGCAACTATTAGCAAATACAAAAAAGATAAAAGTAGAAAACCATGCTCTTGTAGGTAGTGGAATAGAATACTCATTAATGAAGTTATTTGAGGTTGGAAGTAGATACGACAAACTAATTTTAACTGTTACTAGTCCTGAAAGATTATATATAAATCCAGATAATCATCACAAATTATTAGATGATAATGAAGTATTTCATCACATTAGACCGACAGATATTCGAAAGAGAAAAAAAGATACTTTTTTTAATAAAGCAAACGATGTAGCATTAGAACATTATAATATATTTAATAACGATGATACTAATAATATTCGAACAGCATTATATATTAAAGCACTTCGTGATTATTTTGGAGGAAAAATATTACTATTAACTTGTACTAACCAGAGTACAAAGTATAATAAAGATTTAAATGCATGGCCACATAACGAATTAAGTTTAATTGATATCTTTTATCATGAAAATAAAACATTATTTCCAGACGGTAAAATAGATTGGGAGAATGACCAACGTTCGTGTCATTTAACACATTGGCATCATAAAATGTTATACGGTAAAATATTAAAATGGATCGAAACTGATAAATTCAAATTAACTAAAAAGGATCTTCTATCTCTAGACAAAGATGAAGTAATACAAGGATATTTTGGCAAATGGTAAACCCTAAGTACGCATGTCCTTTACCTTTTAATCATATGGCTGTTAGACCCGACGGTAAAATATTACCATGTTGTGTTTTTAGATGGGATGATGTACCAGATGATTTAAATATTGATTACAAAGATCCTTTCAATCATCCTTTCATGAAAAATCTTAGAGATAAAATGTCTAAAGATGTGTATGTTGAAGGTTGTAAAGAATGTTATCAAAAAGAAGAGTTTGGTAATCAGAGTTTTAGAAAACATGTACTAGACAAACAAGAAGACTATGGCGCAACTAGTTTAGTAGAAGGTACACCACCAGAACTTACATATATAGATCTAAGCATTAGTAATACTTGTAATAATAAATGTAGAATGTGTAATCCTGGATTAAGCACAAGTTGGTATAGTGATGCAAAGAAGTTAGGTATAGAAATTCCTAAAGGAATTATTAAAAATCCTTTTATTGAAAACACTGATTTTAGTAAATTAAAATTTATTAAATTGTTAGGCGGAGAACCGCTTATGGAACAAAAAGTTATTAAGAACATTTTAAAACAGTGTGACCTTTCGCAGTTACATATTCAACTTATTACTAATGGTACAGTAATACCCGACAATGAACTAAAAGGTATGCTAGAACAAGTTAAGCGATTAGAAGTAAAACTTAGTATAGATGCATATGGAAAACTAAATGACTTTTTACGCAGTGGCAGTAAATGGGAAACTGTTGAAAAAACTATAGATTGGTTCAAACCATTTGTTAACAAGAAGTTTTTAAGTATTCACAGCGTAGCAAGTATATATAACATTAATAAGATAGACGAACTAGTTGAATACGCAAAGTCAAAAGAAATATATCATGAATATGTACCGCTTGATGATGTTGATTACATGCAAACAAAACATTTACCTTTAGAGGCTAAAAAATTGTTAGTAGAACAAATAAGAAGTAAAAATTATAAATTTAGTACCAGTTTAATTTATGAATTAGAAAAACATGGAGATACTAATTTATTTTTAAAACAGGATGCTATTATGAATGCATTGCGTAGTGAACATTGGAAAGAATATAATCCTGAACTATGGCAGATGATGAACTTGACAAATATGACTAAAGGTGTTATAATTAATTATGAGTGAAGATTTGAAATGGTCGAACTATGACTTTACTAAAATACCATTTGATGACATTGTCAGTGTGGGTCAACGCACTTTGCTTTATCGCGATCTATTTACTGTATCTTGGCTCTTGGGAAGATTCTGTAACTACAAATGTTCCTACTGCTGGCCCTACGCAAGAAGCGACCGTAAGGATCACCGTCCTACCGAGTTATGCTTGCGAACAGTGGATGAAATCAAGCGTCAAGCCAGAGACAACGGTTTTAACAGTTTCCACTTCTCCTTGTCGGGAGGAGAGCCTACATTCCATCCTGGATACTTGGACATACTAAAGCATCTTGCTGATGATGTAGACAATACAAATTACACAAGTGTACACATGACTAGTAATTGTAGTCGTAATATGAAATGGTTTGAAACTTATGTAGAATATGCAAAGCCCTTTCATAGAGCAAGTATTACAGCAAGTCTGCACACAGAACACGTAAACAACAAAGAGAAGATGCAAGACTTTGCAGACAAGTTAATCTTCTGTCAGGAGCATGATGTACAAGTTACAATTAATCAAGTTATGGTACCAGAATGGTTTGAACGTGATTGGGAGAATGCATTGTTCTTTCACGAACAAGGTATCAACGTTACTCTTAAACCACAATCAGACCCTACTGCTTCTAAAGTTGTTGACGGGTACAAACCAGAAGACCTTAAAAAGTTATGGAACGGAATGCCGCAAAGGGCATATACCGAAAGTAAACGCAAATGGGCAGAACGTCCGAAGCCATCATTCCAAGTACCTCAAGGAGTAGAAGGCAAACTAGATACAAGTATACCTTGGCATATGCAAGTTGAACTAGAAGATTCAAAGGGCAATAAGTACTATATGGACCAAGCAGAACGCTTTAACGCCTTTAATTTCAACAATTTTGAAGGATGGCGGTGTAACGCCGGTTACAGCGGACTTATAATACGCGAGCCAGACGGTAGCATAAAAAGAAGCTATTCGTGCCATGATGCACCCCTTGGTAACATCGAAACAGGTTTTAACCTATTTAAGGAACCTAAAACTTGTATAACAAAAAGTTGTGTTAGTTCTGCTGATTCCAAAATACCTAAAAGGAAAGAATAATGGAATGGGCAAATTTAATAGAAAAAAGACATACAACTTTTGCATGGGATGAAGACCGTGTGCCTACTAAGGATATAATTGAAGAAGCAATTAAAGAAGTGCTTTTACATATTCCTAGCAAGAATCAACAGTTTCCTTATCAAGTAAGAATGTTACGCAATAACAATCCGGAAATACGCAAAGAAATATTTACTATATGTCATAGGAATAAAGACTTAGAAGCTGAAAATGATCCAGGTAATCCTCAAGTACTTGCACCTTGGTTGCTAGGATTTAATGCTAGATGGTGTGCAGATACAGAAGTACGTTACGAAAAAAATAGTGATAGAGGCAAAGTAAACGGATTTGGCAAGGGCAATTTACG
>Ga0181379_1000032_pt1 | contig 60633 bp, 69 predicted proteins | sample 2SPOviralmetaG_FD_130115 | JGI IMG/M metagenome (GOLD analysis project Ga0181379, IMG submission 130115) | Marine viral communities from the oligotrophic San Pedro Time Series (SPOT) site, San Pedro Channel, CA, USA - 2 SPOT_SRF_2009-07-10 | ecosystem: Environmental > Aquatic > Marine > Strait... | reverse complement strand
TTCTGATACGTCAGCAACATTGTATGCTTCTAATTGATTAAAGTCAATTTCAGTTCCGTCTGCTGACATAAATGACTGTGAAACTTCTGGTGGAAATAATTGTTGTGCAAGTTCTCCAATTGCCATACCAACTGCACCTGCAATAGCACCTTTGGCTAATCCAGCCGCCGCTGTTTTACTAACATCCGCTACTGAACCACCTGCCGCGGCTTTAATGGCACTATCTACCACAGTTCTAAATACTGCCGCAGTTCCAATTACACCCAACATTGCTGGACCACCAACGCCTGCCGCACCCATACCAACTGTGATTACCAACATCATCATTCCTTTGAATGCCGCAACATCTTCATCATTTTCAATTGTTTGGGCACCACGTTGTATTTGTGCTACTACATTACTAGCGGCTTTACCGGCTGGGTCAGGTAATTTTGCAACCATTTTCTTAATACCATTGATAGGTACTGCATTACCAACTTTGGATAAAATGGCTTTTAGTTTAGGGTTGCCAGTAATTTTAGCAAACAGTGGTGTTAATTGTGCTTGAACTTTTTTTGCTAACTTTTGTGTATCTCCGCCTTCACCTCTGTTGGTGACCATTTGTGAAAATACTGTTTGAATTTGTTCTGGTTGTAAAGGAGCCTCATCTAACCTTTGTAATTCGCTAATAAGTGTTTTAAGGTCTTCTCTAACTTCTAATGGAAGTTCTTGCCATGCTTCATTGATAGCGATGCTTTCTGTTATTAAGTTTATATCGTTACGAATCTGAATGGTCATTGTGGCTCTCTTTTATAATTTTTTTGATGCCACGTGAAAACTTTTTAGAATCTCCGCTCTTTAGACTGTTTATCATCCTACGTTCTAAATCTAGAGCAGTATTCTCGTCGTAAGTTTCTCGAAGTATTTTTTTAACATTCTCGACACCACTAACCAAGTGTTCAACTCTATTTTCCAAAACATGATGCTTGTTTCTATCAGTACTGATAGAATTAAGTTCTTCTAAAATTGTTCTAGTTTTACCTTGTGACATATATTTTATTTCCTATTAAGCATATTTATCATTTATATGTCATTTTTCTTCATAAACTCACGCATGTTTAAAGCAGTATTGATTGTACTCTTATTATCATCCTCATCTGCTTTAATGCTATTGCCTCTTTTTAGTTGGTCAATCAACGTAGAAGACTGCATTGTCATTGCTTCTTCTTCATCTTCATCTAAATCTTCTACTCTAAGTGTATCTGGATTAAATTTTAAGTCTACTTTACTGCCAACACCACTACTAGAACGTGTTTTCATAAACTGTATTTGATATCTACCACGTTCTCTCATAGCATTACTTGTAAATATACCCACAACATTATCTGCTGTTTGTATTTTACTAATACCACCTGCAATATGATGGTGGTCAAATTCTATTTCTTCTACTGCACCTCTATTCAACTGCGATGCTGTAACAAATAATGTCTGCGATTCCATTGCTAAATTACGCAACTCCTCAGATACATATTTGTCTTTAATAAACAAATCACCCGGACTTACTTTAGCACTAATAGGACTCATTAAATCTAAGTAGTCTACAAGTATTGCATCTACTTTAACATCTTTATTAATTTCATATTCTCTGACGTATGCTCTAATATCGTTAGTATTAACACCACTAACCATTTGTTTTACTCTAAATTTACCAGCACCTTTACCTTTCATACGAACTTTTAAATCTACATCATCCATATTTTTCATTATTTCTTTTGTGCTATATTCACTAACCATAGCATCAAGACGCATACTAATAAGTTGTTCGCTTAATTCTAAACTAATATAAACAACATTTAATCCTGCTAATGCCCAATTAACTCCTAAGTTCTGTAAGAATAAACTTTTACCTGCACCACTACCACCAGCAAAGATTGTTATCTCGCCTCGATTAAGTCCGCCATATAACTTTTGGTCAAACTTTTTCCAGCCTGTACTAATTGCACCTGCTTGACTTTTAATATATTGTAATCTTTCTTTAGGATTTTCGAAATATTCTAAACCTAAATCTTTTACTAGGCTTACTTGACTTGCATCTTTTATTTTATTCTCAACTGCACCATAGTCTTGATTTTCTAATAAGTCTGTGCTGTCAAGTATTGCTTTTTCTAATGCTTTGTGTCTACAAAATCTTTCAAAACTATCTAAAAACCAATCCGAATGATTTTCTGTAATACCATCTATACGTTCTAACTCAACACCTGTTGTTGCAGTTATTTGGTCAATAGTAGGAATAGCACTATATTCAGTACTATGTTGTTTTAAAAACTTAACTGTATCTTGATATTTCTTGTTAAACATATAAGGCTCAACAATATTGTTCACCCTAACAAACAATTCCGGATCAGAAACAAGAAATTTTAAAAACATTTCTTGTATTTCTTCTGTGTATTCTTGAATATTATCCATGCTTACTAATTATCCTTTAATAATTCTCTTTTAACAATTTCTTTGTGCAGTTCTTTAGCAATTAATCCATGCCCTGCAAAATTTGGGTGTGGATCATAAGGATCGTGTGATACGATGTTATCTCCCATCATTGCACTAAACGGATATCTTGTCCATTTACTTTTATCCACTTCTTCTCTTAAATGTGCTATATACGGAAGTGGGTCTGCTTCTATTAAATCCCATAAACTTTCTGTTGCACCTAGGGGTCTACCTAAATTACAAGCATAAGACATACTGGTAAACAAATACGGTATGTTTCTTTTATCTAAATAATTTTGCACTAATAATACATCTTTACAAAAACTAATCATTGCTTCTACATGATTCATCATATATGCTTGATACATCTGTGATGCTTTTTTAATATTTAAGTAATACTCTGTTTCATACCCATATTCTCTCATTTTAGGAACAGGTATGTAAACATTAGGTTCTCCAAACATATCCAGTGGTTCATAATAACGTTTATCTGAATCTTTTATATTGCCTGTTGGAACTAACCCATAATATGTTTGCCACATTTCATCATACCATTCACTTCTAAAAGGAGATGTCCATTGTACAATAACTACATCTGGTTTATGTTTTTCTACTCCTTCTAGTGTGGTTCTAGAAATTCTATTATTACTAGCACCTCCCTTAGAAACATTAATAGGGTTAATCATTTGTGTTTTAAATAAATTTTTTATTTGATGGGGCCATACAAAATCTCTAGGCGGCATCAACTCGCCTGATTCTGCAAATTCTGTATCACCATGTCCAAATGTAAAACTACATCCATTTACTAATACATTTTTAATCATAACATCTTTGCCTTGACTTGGTTCTTTATTTTGTTATCACTTGCAAATTTAACTATACTTGCAAGTGTTAATAGTTTACCATATTTATTAACTGCATCTGCGGCATCTTTACATTCGTTGCTCCAAGGCGGAAAACTAATTTCCCAACCTAGTTCAATGGCTTTTTCAATTAAATCTTTACCAGCACTATCTCTGTCAGGACAAAGTATAACACGTTTATTAAGTTTGTCAATAAGATGTGCTTGTTCAGGTGTAACACCATTTCCCAATACACTAATACCATCTATCAATATAGCATCAAATACACCTTCAACAACAACTACAAAGTCTCTGTCAGTGTCTACAAATTTATCTATGTTAAACACATAACCGCTTTGCATGTTTAACAAGTATTTTGCAGTTTCTTTATTAGGTGGATTTATATGCCTGCCTGTCCAACCAACAAGTTCATTGTTATATAAAAACGGAACAACTAATCTAGCATTATACATACTGTCATTGAAATGTAATAATGGATACTGTCCTAATAATCCACGTTCAATCGCATACTGCCTAACTTTGTGGTCGTCTGGCAAATTATCTACGAATTGTGTATCTTCTGGCAAATCAACTTTTTTAAAATTTGCCGCACTATAAACATAATCATCTGTTTCACTTCTGTCTAATGCATCACCATGTTTCATCAGATTCAAGACAACTTTGTGTATATCGCTAGTGGATACACCTAATGCTTCACATAATTTTTTGTATTTGCCGCCTAGTTTAGGGGACGGTGCCCAGCCTGTTGTATATCCGCAATTAAAACAATGATAACTTATTTTAGAATTGCTTTGAATTACACCACCACGTTTTCTTTTATCATTGCATACTGGACAATTGAATGTAGTCCAACCACTAGGAGTTTTGCCTGCATTGATAGGCAAATTGTCCATTAGTAATCTGTGTACTTCGTCAACTAGTTCATGATGATGCATAACAACTAATTATAACACCCATTTGAAATAAAGTCAACTAATTTCTTAATAGAACTTTATCTAAAGTACCAGCGGTTTTGTCCTCATATTTTACTCTAATCCAGTTAGTGTTTACAGTAAAATTAAAAGGGTCTATACCTGAAAAGGTTGTGAAACCTAATTTGGGGTCTGCACCATCATTCTGCGGATTAATATCATACCAATCGCTTGGCTGTGAAGGTGTACTTTCTAATGCACTTCCTTGTATTGTAATATTTCCTGTAAAGCCTGTCATATAAAATGCAATAGTGTGTCTACTATGTCTAAAATTCTTATCTTGATTTCCATACATTGCACTACTTACATATACATTAGAACTTTCTTCTGTAAATGATGTTTGGGTCTGTGAAGCAACTGGTTCATGTTCCAGACTACTCTTCACTTCTAGGTCTGTTATAATTCTGTCGTCTTGGTTTGCATACAATGGGAACATAGTTACACCATTATCAGAACTTTCTGTTACTGCTAATTGATAAATTCCAGGATCTAAATCGCTAAGGTCACCAGGAACTAAACTTAATTTAGCCTCTCCTGTAGTACCACTACTAACTAATGTTAGTGGTTTGTACATAACCCTTCTTCTAGTATTGGGATTTAATACACTAGCATACAACGTTTTTGTGCTAATATTTTGTAATGCTCTATCTCTATTTCGAACATAAAAGTTTAATTGATTGTCAAAACCTTTATGTACTACTAATCTTTGTTGATTCATAGGTCTGTTATCCACTTTTATTCCATCCGCAGTCAAAACTAAGTCTACGGACTGATAATTTAATATATATAATGTTTTAGTACTTGCATACGACATAAAATAATACCATCTTTGTCTAGTATTTATCATATGTGTTAATAAATATCTTAGATGACTAATCATGAAGAACTACAAGAAAAGTTTCCCTTCCTTACTGGAATCACTTTTGCAGGTGAAGAATTTGTAGGAATTGTACAAAATAAGGACGCACAAATCCTAAGTTTCTATGATATTGAAAGATGCAAACATGACGAAGAGAAAAAACAGTTATTAGAATTAGGCGATTTATGGTGGTGGGAAAGTAATAGACTTCTACCAATTGATGTATTTTTATTTACTGAAATGCAAGTCTTTAGACATTGTTTAAGAACTTTTATACTTAAAGAAACTGAAGTACTGTTTGGCCCTGTAACAAGTATGCAAAATATTCTTAAAAAGAGAATTAAACGTAGAACGGTACAGTTGGTTAAAAAGGTAGACTAACCTAATTGCTCAACCATTAGATTTAATTGAACACAAATAGCAGTAGCATAGCCTATAGCATGACTGCGTTTAAAAAAATAATCTTCTGTTTTAGTCCACACTTCTTTTTCAATTACTTCCCATGTGTTTCCTACTAGATATCTTTTACCTGGTCTTATCATAGCAAGTATCATTGCTAATTGCTCTACACTAGCAGGCTTATATTGTTTTACAATATCATAATGGTTGTTTATGTGAAATAACTTTTCTACTACTTCTTTATGACCAAATAATTCCCATAACGGTTCTGTACTTAAAAGTTTATCAAGATGTGTTTCATTTTTAATACCTTCATATATGTGATTGTTTAAAAAGTCAACTTTAAAATATCCCAACTCCTCTGCTTCTTTATGGTCTATTGTGCTATAACCTTCAATTGGAAAACTAGGAATAGGTTGAAAGTAGACACCAGTATTGTGCTTATCAAATGTATCTTCTTTTTTAATACTAGCAGGTATATGTTCAACAAGTTTTAAAAACTCATCTCTATCTGCCATATCAATGTCTACATCAAAGTTTATCTTCATCTATAATTGCCTATTAATTTAGGGCCTTTTGTAATAAACTCTAACCCTGCCATGTTACCAACATATATTTTATGTTTGTTATCATATTGTAAGTTTACCTTAACAGTATTCATAAAAACAGTCATGTAACTTTCTGGTCTAAAGTCGCCAATATCTACTTCTAATGTTTTTCCATTATCTGTGCATTCTACCATGCATTCTTTTGCGTACGATTCATTCATTTATTTTCTTTTAATTAATATTTGGATACAAGTTATTATTATACCACCAAATACAAACCATGTCAAGAAATTATACCACCATTGGCTCATATATTATTTCCTTTATATTCTTCTGCTAATGGGAATATCTTAGCAATAACATCAGCAACTGCATTTGCAATTTCTATATGTTCTAATTGTGTACCATTGGCGCCACGTAATTCAATATAGTGTATCCAACTTCTTAATGTACCATTAACATATAATCTACTTACAGTATTGCCTTCAGGTAATACTGCTCTTGCTTGTTCCTTAGCAATACCATTTTCTATTGCCCAACCATATGCTTCATTGGCAACTCTAATAACACCTTTTTGTTTTTCATTCCATTTAGCAACAAGTTCATAATCATCTTCAGTTGCTGGAATACTATTTTGTCTATTTTTAGTATCCTGAAATCTTGCTTCTCTAATTTCAAAGTCTAAACTTTTAGTTGGGTCTGCATATCTTTGACTGAACTCTTGGAAACTAAAACTTCTATGTCTTAATATTTGTCTAGCAATATCTCTTGTTGTTTCTACTTCCAAACAAACACTTACCATTTCTAATGGTGACCAATGTTTGTGTTTCATCAAATACTTAATAAGTTTTTCGCTTGTTGCACTATTCATTTGACCTTCTGGATTGCTAACTCTGGCACAAAATGCCACAAGTTCTGTTGCACTCGCAGAGTCAATGATATGACTTCCGTCTGATTTGCTGTAACTAATTAAATTAACATTCACTTATCCATTCTCCTTGTGTTTTTATAAATGTTTCTGCAATTTTTTCATGCAGTTCTTTTGTATAATGTGATTTTATCATATTAAGATTTTGTTCTTGCCTTATTTTTAACAATGCATCATGAGACCCAAATACATCTTTACTCATGTCCCAAGTATCAAACATTTTTAAATTCTTTGCAAGTGTGTTCAAAGACGTTAATTCAGGCATGTGATGTACAAGTTTTAATTTAACATTTTTTTCATCACATACTTTTTGTATTAATGCTATTGTTCCAAAGAACCTCATAGCATGACTGTATGCAGGCAGTTTAAATACCTCTTCTAAATCGTTTGGTCCTGCAGTATAATTACCCCAAGAGTCATGTTTATCAAATTTATATATACGGTCCTTTTGATATGCACGTGGTTTTGCCTTATCATCTGCACCTAACATAGATACCCAAACCAAATTACCCTCTCTTGGTCTTTTCTTAGAAGGATTAGGTAACCATTTTAAAAACCAATCATCAAATTCTTGCTGAGCAGTAGGTTTGGCAAATAAAGCCTCCATGCCAGGTACATTATCATACTCTGCTTGATAATGACTTTTAAACCATTCTTGCGTATATTTGATTTTTTGATTACCATTTTTAATATCTTCTGGTAAAGGTGGTAATAAATCTTCATCTATATTGTTATCATGTAGATGTAAATGCGTTGCTCTAGTTACATAATATAAACAATGCGTAATACTAGGGTCTTCTATAATTCTACCTATAGTAACATACCCATTTGCTTGTATATCACTAAAAGGAATACCCTCTAATTTGCATTTTAGACCAAAATGTTCTGCAATGATTTCACCATGATGCTTATGTTCTGTATCTGCTACTGCATAACTATCACCTGCAAATAATATTGTCTTCATATATTTGCCTCTTCACATGCTTGTTTAATTTGTTTTACTTCTTCTTTGTTATTTGAAAATAATTTCATCCAAAAAGGAGGATCAATAAAGTCTTTAATCATGCCTACCTGCTCATCATTAAACTTTTCTAATAATAAATCTCCTGTTTTACTTAGATATATTACCCATGGACTTATTTTTGCACTTCTAATATCATGTACTGCTCTACTTGGAGATACAACTTCAAAATAAGACTGCCAATCCGTATCTGCTTCTTCACTCCACTTAGACAAATATATAACTGTTCGTTCTAATGCTCTAAGTCCTGTTTCTTTTCTAACAAAATCTTGAATATATGTGTTGTATGATTTATCTGATGTCCATTGTTTTAATTTAATGCCTTTTGTTATTAACCATTCTGTATATTTTTCTGGCTCTAACCATTCATTAACTTGACATGCTCTACCATATTTTACAAATGCTTCGTAATATGGACTCATAATAAAGTCTTCTATACTCTTAGGTTGTTTTGCACTTGTATTTAATTCATAGAACATTTGAAATGCTCGGTGGCTTAAACGTATATGACTCATTTCTCTATCAGTCCAACGTCTTTTCTTTACACACATATGAACTGCTAATGTGCTTTCACTTCTAAACTCTTTGCCACACCATTTGCACTTCATTTTTTAAATATGTCCTTTATGGTTTTATCATCTAAACCAAAGTCTTTTGCCATTTGTTTTAAATCATCATCATTGTTTATACTTAACAATAAATCAATTTCATCTTGTTTTAAATGTGGCAAAATATCATTAATAAAATCTACCCTTTTACTTTTCTTTTTTCTTGCATTAGGTGGTTTAATGTATGGATGGTGTTGTACTTTACCACTGCCAGCCGCAGTCATTAACAACCATTGTAACTCTGGATGTTTGCTAACATCACTAAACTTGTGATTTATTAATTCATTTACCATCCATACATAGTCTGGTGCTTGTTTTCCTTGCACACTACTAGCATACCTCATCATCATCCAAGGACTGAATGCCTTTTTTTGCTCAGGAGTAAGGTTGTTATACCAATTGCGATCCTTTTTATCTATGGCTCGCATCACTTCTGCTAAAGGTATTTGAGGTTTCTTAGCCATTCTTATTTTCCTGTTTTGCTATAAGTTCAGCAATTCTTTTTTCTTGTTCTTTAATTACATCTGCTTGGTCTTTTATAGTTTTCTTTTGAAACTTTAGTTTATCGCTTTGATGTTCTAGTTTCTCACTCATTAAAATCCACCTGTAACTTGTTGATATATGTTCATGTAATATTTTTCTCCGTCAGCAACGGTTTCTTGCCAGTCTTTACTAGCATTTCCATCTGCTTGGTCACTAACATATTTAAAACATCTAAAATTAACATCTGCTTGTTTACATGCTTTTGCTATTGCATAGGCTTCCATCTCTACCACATCTGCAATAACCCAATCATCGTTAGTGCTATTAACAAAATTATCACCTGTGCTACAACACATGTCATTAATTGTATCTCCAAAACTAATTACTGATCCTTTTTCAAAAGGTGTTTGACCTTCATCAAAGCCCATTGATGTACAATCCATGTCACGTTGTACAAAGTTCTTCATTTCATGTATGCCACTGCTTACACTAATACCGCCGGCGGTACCAAAGTTCCATACAGTCTCAGGTTTGTGTTCTTCAATAAGCCTGCCCGCAGTTATACCTGCATTAACTTTGCCAACACCTGTAAAAAATACATTATCCCATTTAGCCATGTTAGGTGCTTCTTGTTCTAATGCTATTAATATAATATTACGCATCATATTCTATCACACTATATGTTTCTATTCCACAATACTCTTGCAGTTTAGCAGTTCCTTCTAAGAAAGTCAAGTCAATTACACAGGCATACTTAACATCAGTTACATTAAACTCCCCTAAGAGCTCGTATATAGCACTTGCAGTTCCGCCTGTAGCACTTACATCATCTATGATACAAACGTTGCTGTCTGGCCCTAATTTTGCGTCTTGCTTTATGTTTAAGTTGGTTTCTGCGTACTCATATGTAAAGTGATGTGTATGTAAAGGTCCAGGAAGTTTACCAGGTTTACGAACTATGTGCAAAGGTATTTCCATATCTAGTGCTACAGGACTACCCCATAAAAATCCTCTGGCATCTGGTGCCACAATATCTGTAATTTTATTACGCATACAAAAGTCTGTTATTTTAGTTACACTATACTGAAATGCTTTTGGGTTTTCTAATATACTAGTAACGTCTTTGTATTGAATTCCTTTAACAGGAAAGTCAGGTACTGTTTTTATAACTTTTTTAAGATCCATTCTCGGCTTCCCATTCTAAGGTGTCATCATAATCTTGCCAATATTCTGATAAGTCTTCTTCCTCAGGATCTTTGTATTCATCTCTCCACTTGTCTGTAATCCAGCCAACTGCGGCTTCATAACTTTTACCTGTTGTATCGTTATAGTCAAAATTTGCTTCTAGTAATGATTTATCATACCACACATCCTCTATAAAGTCGCCTAAGTGTGTTTCTACAATACTGAATACTAACTTAGTAGGGTCAAAAGGTTCATCTGATTCCATAAACCAACTAGCAAAGCCACCTTTTTCTGCACTATGGAAAAGCATTACACCTGTACAACCGTCTGGTGTTTCATCTGTAACATCACTTGCTTCAGTATTAACGTATGCTCCTTCTCTGCCTTTCAAACAATGCCCTTCAACAGATAATTCATTCTCATCATAAGCATATTCATCATCTTCATCAGTAATATTACTAACAATAAATCCACCATCTGCATAAGCATTATTAATATGCTCGTAATCATCTACTGCATACCAGCCTTCAATTTCATTGCCATCATCAAGTATATTTGGTGAGTCAACATCTAATTCGTCATCATCGTCCCATTCACTAAGTGAAAGTACATGTGGTATAAAAGTTTCATATGCTCCTTCGTCCTCAATGATTGGAAGCCAGTAATTTACAAATTCTGGTGTTACTCTGCCTACTGAAAGTTCACCACCATATCTGCCGCCTTCTATTCTATACTTAAATTTTGCCATTTTTTTCTCCGTTAGTCTAACAAATAACCAATATCAATTTCTGCTGGAATCTTGTTTGCTTCTTTTACAAACATAGCACATCTAGGGTCTGCTTTATCTTCCAACGGAGCAATTAACATGTGTCCGTTTTTTAATTTTGGAAAGAACCATTTTACATCTTGAAAGATGTTAGTAATTTTTACTTCATGACATTCCAAAATCTTACCACTCAAAGGATTTAATGTTGCAGTTAAAAATCCTCTATTGTTTAAACTAGTCAAAGGTATAACTTCTATACCCGTTAAATCTTCATCTGTAATTGCTATACTCCAATCCATAGGCATTTGAATATTATGTTCGCCTATTTGTAAGCATATTGCAGGTGCATAAAAACTTTCTAAAAATATCAGAGGTAAAAAATAGTAATCCATCCACTCAGGATCACTAGTGTCAAACACCCCAAAACGTATATCATCTACTTCGTCAGGTACTTGGTCAATCTCATATACCCCATTCTCTACTGTTAAAATTTTCATTTGTACTCCACTTTAGTTACTGTAAACGGAAATCCTTGTTCTTTATAAAATGCTTTTCTTTTAGTTAAATGCCTTTTACTGTATTTCAGATTACTTGTAATATCTACAACATGTAGATAATCCTTATCTTCTGCTTTACGAATACCTCTACCGATACTTTGTATTACCCTAACAAAACTTTTGCCTGGCTCTAAAAGCACCAAATTAAATATCCTAGGTATGTTAATACCAACTGCCGCAACTCCATATGTTGCAACAATAACCTTATTGTTTGCTTCTGATACTTCAGCATACTCAGACTGTCTGTCTTTAACTTTCATATCTCCACTAATAAACACCCAATCAGGATTTTTTTCTATTAATAATTCACCAGTTGCTATTCTATCAATTAACACTAATGTATTACCATTACCACTCAGCCCTTTTATAATACCACTTATGTGATTTACTCTACCGTCGTCTGTTACAAGCCATTTAAGTTCTTGGGCATAATTGTTAAAACCTAAAACACCATCTTGTAATTGAAAAATGTTAATATCTAGTTCTGCAAGTACACCTCTGTCTTGTAATTCTTTACTGCTAAGATTTCCTGTAACAGGTCCTAAACTACAAATACAACCAACTGCTTCATGTTCTTCTTTAGGAATAGTTCCTGTCAAACCCCAACGTACTGGAACATCTTTAAAAGGTCCACTTAATAAATTTCTTAACACATCTGCTTTTGCTTTGTGTACTTCATCAACCATAATGCAAACAACACCATCTAAAAATTCATCAATAGGAAAATCTGCTACATAGTTCTTACTTTTCTTTTCTAATATACTTAGACTTTGCCAAGTACATATTGTATGAGTTTTATCATACTCCTTTCTATCACCAAACAACACACCTACATCTAAGCCTAAATTCTTATAGTCTCTTTCAGTCTGTACAACCAAGTCTTTGTTAGGAACAATAACAATACTTCTACCATACTGTTCACACATATCGCTTAAGGCGGCTGTTATGAGCGTCTTACCGGCGCCTGTAGCCACCTCTTGCAAACTTTGTGGGTTCTTTAAAAACTCGTTTATAACTTGAACTTGATAATCTCTAAGAATTACAGGTTCGCCTTCTGCTGGATGTCCTTTGGGCCACATTGTATCTTCATACCTTGTGTCTGTTATAGTCTCAAAATTAAAACTCCAAACTTGTCGTTTGTCGTCAATCTCAATCTCATAACCTGCTTTTTGAACTATTGGTAGTAGTTTGTCTAACATGTTCATATATGTTCTGCCGCCAATATCACAGTACCTAACACAACCATCCCATCTGCCTAATTTATAAGCAGGCATATGATATGCATAAGGTAAGAAATATTTAGCGGCATCAGAAATTGCACGTCTTGTTTTAACGTCCAAGCCAACGAATTTTACATTAACTTCGTCTCTTATTTCTAGAACACATTTAGCCATATTGTATTATACTACCATTTCCTTTGAAGTGTCAACCTAATTTGTCTTCCACGGCTATCATAACCAGGAAGAACTTCTACTTCTTCATCTAACATATTATCTATGTTCAATGCTAGTTCAAGTTCGCTGTCAAAAGTTTTAATATATCTAAAAGATAAATTTTCTAAATCTTCCAACTCACTACCATCATACAGTCCAGGTATTCTTTCAAACTGTCCTCTATAAGTAATGTTAAAGTTATGACTACCAAAACTTTGATCCCAACTTACAACACCAATATACTTAGGTACTCTTGCTTGTTCAGTATCTGTGTATTTTAATGTAATACCAAAATTACCAAACATTTGTGAGTATCTAACTCCTTGTGTATCGTATGCACCTGTATTGTAATACTTTGCATTGTAATACTCTGTTGTAGTCGTTGATGTTGCATTACCATCTTCATCATATGTTACAGTGATAACATCATTAGAACCACCTGGTGTATATTCAATTGCTTCTTCAAATTCATATTTAAAGATACTTAACACACCAAATCCAAGTTCATAACCTATACCTTCTTCTGGTAACAAGTCTAAGTTAGCATCAACCCAACTGTCGCCATTTAATTCATACAATGTAGGTCTTCTAAAACTATTTCCAACATTCAAAAAGAATGCTCCTTTTTCAAGTCCAAATCTTAATGCATTTTGGTCTTCGTTGCCAACCCTAAAACCAAAGTTATATTTCATGGCAAAGTCGGCATTTATATTCAAGTATGCACCATAGTTGTCTCTGTTATGGTCTCCGCCAGCAGTTAGATATTGTTCATGACTAGCATCAACACCATATGCAATTTGCAGTTTTTGTGATAGGTTAGTTTGGTCACCAACTCTTAAATAATCTGTACTGCTTTCATTCCAATATGATTCATATTCACCTGTAAAGTAATGTGCTTTATCATGTGTTCTACCTATTGTAAAGTATTCATTATTTACTGCAACATTATATTTTTCACCATCTTGTTTACAGTCATTTGATGAAGAGAAATCTGCCGCCCAACAATTATCATAACCATATTCATAATCTGTGTAATCCATTGCTATTGTAAAGTCTTGTACATCAAAATTAAACTTTGCATTTCTATTTGTGTATAAGTCTTTTTCTGTATTGTCGTTTCTCACACTATCTTGATTAACTTCCATTGCTGTATATTGAAACCAATCGCTTGGTGCAAGGCTTACATATTTACTGCTCTGTGATCCAGCACTTACTGTAACACCTTTTTCAATATTATCTTTTATTAATATAGTTCCAGCAATACTACCACTACCATATACAACACTATTTGCACCTGATATAATTTTAATACTTTGTCCAGTTGCTAGTTCTGTTCCAAAGTCATACCATGCACTACCAGGCAAATTTGCCGGTATTCCATTTTTATATACTGCGGTGTGTACAGTCTGAGCACCACGTTCATTGTAACCTTGGAAAGCACCTTGTCCGCCAGCCGTCCATGTGTGGGCAGGTAATAGTACTCTTATTAAGGATGTTCCTTCTAGGGGGTCTGCTTCTACTGTCTTAGATTGTTGTGCCACTACCACAACTTCCTCTATCTCTTCTGCTTCTGCATTAAATGATATTGCCATTAATACCATAACTGCAAACACAAAATATAAAGGACTAAAATTGATGTGAAAATTCCAGTCAATTTTATCTTGCTTCTTCATAACTTCTCCGTTTGTTAAAAACACAAACCGGCCTTGGTTTGCGTCTATTATAATTATACGTCTTTATAAGGAAAAGTCAAGTAAAATATTATCTTATTTTATAAAAGGTGAAGCCCGGAGGAACTCCGGGCTTCTTGGTGCTCTCTTGGGGGATGACTAACGTTTGAGCACCAGGGAACCGTTAGCAATATGTATTTATTTTATATTGCACCCTTCATGCAAGTTGTTCTGGCTAATGATTGCCAATTGTTTGGCTCCATTTTCCTAAGGTCTGAAATCTTAAGAACCATTCTCAAACTAACTTCACGAAGTTTGTCTGCATTATCAAGCATAAAGTTAATGACTTCTTGGTCACCATCTTTACCAAACTTGTATTCTTCAAGCATACCATCTCTAACAATCTGCTTGATTCTAATGAACTTATCTTTAATACTGTTCATTGTAAGATCCAAGTAGTGACATCTTGACATAAGTGCCGCCAAGTGATCCTTAATCTTCTTACTACGAACGTTTTCAAAATCAACATTAGTAATAAAGATACAACCACCTTTGAATTCAAACCTATCAGGAATACCTTCCCTACGAAGTGCTTGTGATTCTGACTTCCAAGTAATATATCTCTTCTTACCTGAATCAAGTGTAGCCTTAAGCATGTTCAAACATACTTCATCAAACAACACACTATCACAGTCATCAAATACTAATATGTTACCAGGTGCTGAATTGTTATACAATGTTTGGAACAAACCAATTGGAGTTACCGAACCTTTAACAACTTCAGTTCTTGCAGGTTTTCCTGAAACCTGTGTAAGCATATCATATTCTTCAAGAACACTTTCAACACCAAATGACTTACCAACTCCTGGAGGGCCACTTACTATCATACCTCTAACAGTACCTTCTGCTACTGCATGAGTCATCCTATCAAGTATATCAAACCTTTCTTTGATTCTCTCAATAGCATCAGTTTCACTCTCTTCTTTTTTAGGAGTATTTTCGATTTTAGGTTGTTCTGCATAAACACTAGGAGTTACATACTCCAAGTCTTTTGTAGGATCTTCAATTAAAATCCTAATGCTAGAAAATTTATCGCCCATTGCTTCAGTACCATCTACGGTAATAAAAGCACCTTTTTTGCCAATATTAAGTGGCTTAATGATTGGAAATACTGTATTAACGATTTCGTTTTTACGGTATGTACCAGCCTTAACTTTTACATAATTTAAAGTATCTTTTTTCATAATGTCATCCCCGACTGTTATGTTATGAGCAAGGACCCTTTCCCTAACTCTTATATACTATTATACGTCTTTTTGAATGGAAGTCAACCTTTTTACCAAAAAAAGTGGTAAAAAAGTTAATCTTTTTTGATGTTTAGCATGAATAGGCAAGTTTGTAAGCATTTTGCCTGCCATTTGGCGTCATCTACAGCACTATGTAATGCTTCTTGAACGCCTTTTCTAGGGTCTACATCCATTAAACTGAATACAGTCCTGCTATCTCTAATTTGCCAATATGCCCAATTTGTGTGGGTGTTTAGCATTTTATATAGATTCTCAATAATGACCATATCAAATTGTGGGCCTTGGCACCAAATTTGGTCACAGCCTACAAGCCATTTATTAAGTGATTTTGTGAAGTCTTCCAGTTTAATTCTGCCATCTTCTGCAAAGGCTATATCCTGAATTTCTTGTGATTGTTTGCCCCACCATTCTATTGTGCCTTGGTCGACATCTCTGCCTAGTTCTGTTTGGGCATCAATATCAAGTTTAGCATCAAAGAATGTATGTGGCTCTTCATTTGTGTAAGGATCGAACTTTACACCACCCACACTTAATACTACTGCTTCTGGCGTAGTCGCCAAAGTCTCTATATCAATCATTGCGTGGGTGGTCATAAGTATTCCTTATATAGTGATTACATCAGCATACATGCCTTCAAAGACAAGTTTTGCTTCTTTTAATGTGTAAGGCTTTTCGTTCCAATCAGAACGTTCTCTACTATTCATATCATACCAAACAGAAAAATTCTGTTCAGAAGATAATGATTCATCATATTCAAATATTTGCATTTTTACTCCTAAAAAATAAATTATGTATATTATACGATTATTTGGTATGTGTGTCAACCTAATTATGCATTTAATTTTTTGAAGTATTTTTCGTAAAGTCGCTTTTCCCAACGATATGCTTCACGTTCCCAAGGTTGATGACTGTATGGAACCTTAGAGTAATCTGCTTTTTTCCATTTCATATTGGAAGGTGATAATTCTCCTGCAATGAACTGTTTAGCATGAATTAATTCGTGTGTTAAATTCAATAAAAGTTCTTCTCTTGTATATCGATATCCATCTGATGTTCTTGCTATTTCAATATCAATATTCTTTTTATCTCCCCAACAATACCCACCTGCTTGTTCCTCTACTGCATTATAAATCCAAACATCTACTTGTACATTGCGTCTAAGTTTATTTGGTATTATATTTTCTAGAAGTAGTTCGCTTACATTTTCAACAAATTTGCGATTTTTTAGTTGTCCATGGATTTCCACATGCACCATATCTTGATTTCCTACCCAATTAGATATTGTGCTTATAGTAGCATCTTGTGTGGATTTGTCAACCTTTTTGTATGTTATTGATTTGGAAGGAATTAACTTATTACTATGTCTTCCATTCCGGCTGTTCTGAGCCTTGTGATGTGACCTATCTGCCATTGTTTAGTATCTAATCCCTTCATGATGCCTAGGTATTTGTTCCTAAGTAGACTATATTGATTGCAAAGGTGTGTTAGGTTAATAACACTATCTTCACTATCAACGAACTTTTCTGCGTCTCTACTACTTAGTGTCCTATTGTAGGATTCTAAATACATTCTGAAAGTTTTACTTCTCTCCTTACGAAGTTCAATATTTAAGTGTTCTAGAATTGCTTCTATTTCTTGTAATTGATTGAATCTATGTTCAGTGATGCCAGGAAGAGAAGCACTAGATTTCTCTAGACTTCCCTTAATACCGCATTCGTATTTGGCTTCTTGTAATTCCTTTTCATAGTGGTCAATAGAGTCAACTATTTTCCCTAAATCTTCTACAACTGAATTATACCAACCTGCCATAATTAATCCCAATCATCCATTTCTGCTTCTTCTTCGCCAATGCCATAGTGTCCAATAACTGCGGCTTTTAAGGCAGAGTCGAAAGTATTTGCTTCATCTTCCACTCCGGCAATATCGCATTCTTCATCAAAGACGCGAACAATATGTTCTGCGGCTTCCACTCTGTCTTTTTTGGCTATGTAATTCTTGAGAGTGTCCCAAGTGCTTATTAATAATTGTAAATCAGGATTCATTATTAAACTCCTCTATGTTAGGTTCATCAACTAAAGTTTCATCATCTACAATGTCACTTAAATCTTCATCTTCAGTAACTAATGGTATTTGATTCCACTCGTCCATAACTACTTGTAAACGTTCTTCAGTCCACTGCTTTCTAAACTCTTTTATAATCTCGCCTGTAACAGGTGATGTATATTCAAGTTTATTACCAGTTTTTACAACGATACCTTTTGCTTCAAGCAATTCTAAAATACCTGAGTAAGGATTCATTCCTGTCTCATATGGTATTTTAACCTGTACACTTTCAAACGGTTTGCTGTAACGAGTTTTCATTACTTTACATGCCGCTCTAATACCTTGTACAGTAGTAGTTTTGTTACCATCCTCATCTTCTTTGAGCTTTAACTTTTTCATTGCTACTACAATACTACTTGCATATACAAAACCTTGTCCGCCGGATATTTTATCATCTGGATCAAACATATCTTGTGATGCGTATGTATGGTTAGTTGCAACAAGCCCAATTGGATGTGGTGCTAGTTGATTAACTGTATTCCTAACTAAGGCTGTTAATGCCTTTGGTTTTCTACCCATATCACCTTTCATGTCACCTTTTTCAAATTGTGCAACATCAGTTGGTGTTAATAACATACCCAAACTGTCTACTACAAATAGCATTTTAGGTTGTTCATCGTATGGTAAATCACCATAGTTAGATTTATAGTCTTTTACAAATTCACTGATTGTTTTAGCAACATCATCAATCATGCTAACACTAATTTTGAGAAGTTTCTCAGGACTAGTATCTACATCTAATGCTTGTAGCCAATCTTCATCAAGTGCATTTTCACTATCAAATAATACTACTTGACAGCCTTGTTGTTGTGCATTACGCACTAAGTTACCTGAACAGATAAAACTTTTACCCGAACCAGATTCGCCAGCAAATACACTAACTTTACCTAAAGGGACTCCTTTATGGAAGTCCCCACTTATTAAGTAATTTAAAGTGTAGTTACCAGTTGATATCCAATCCTGTGGGTCATGAAAGCCTGCACTGATTCCAGTGATGCCTTTAGTTATGCCCGTCCTGAACTTGGTTAAGTCAAATGGTTTCTGCATGATGTATCTCCTTACGACCTTTTACGGATCATATTCAAAATGTCATCTGCACTTGGTTTTTCACTACTTGCTTGTTCCTGTACTGGTGCAGGTGCAGGTGTTTCAACAACTGGTGCTGTTGTTTCTGCTACTGCTGGTGCCGGCGCACTTACTTCTGCTACTGGTTCAGTTGTTACTGTAGGTGCAGGTTGAGCCGCTGGTGTTGTTGATTGAGTTTTTGGAACATCTACTCCGTAAGGTTTGTAGAAGTTACCCCATCTTTCAACATCATATAATTCACCATCCACTGATGCTTGGAACATTTCGCTAATTGCTTGTAGTTCTTCTGGACCAGGTCTTTTAGGTAAAAAGTCGTTTAAGTTATGTAAACCATTTGTGTCAATTGCTTTTAACTCTTCTTCATTTAAGCCACGTTCTTTTCGTGCCCATTTAGAAGTTGAATAATCTGCGTATTGACCTTTAGTAGTTTTAGTAACTCTAAAATCAGTACCATTAACATAATCAGTAGGAATGTTTTCCATATCTGGGTCCATCAATGCTGATTTAATAATGTTAAAGATTTGTGGGGAAATAACAAAACGCCTTACTGGATTTTCAGGTGTTTCCTCATTTAACGGATTTTCAGTTACAAATCCTTGGAATATGTAACTTCTTTTTTTCCAATATTTACGACCCATGTCTTCTAGACTTGCGTCTTTAAACCAAGGACGAACCTCAGTTAATACTGGACAAGTGTCTCCGTACATTTCGTTACAGGGAACTTGTACTGTAACAGGTTTTGCGTCTCCACCTTTCACACCGGGAAAAGATAACCTAATCATTTGTCTTTCTACCCAGAAAAACGTGTTGTTAGGATCTTCATCAGGAAGGAATCTAAGTGTAGTACTTGTACCTTCGTCGATATTCCAATGTGGGAAAATGGCGTTGTCTCCGCCTGTTGATGATTGGCTAGAACTCTTGTTGTTCTCCATGCTTGCCAATTTAGCCCTTATTTCTGCCAAAGATGCCATAATAATGTCTCCTATGTTTGTGCCATAATGTGTAATACTACTTTGTGTTTATGTATTACTGTGCCTTAGTTTACTTTCTTTGTGCCATGTTGTCAATCTTTTTTTGTCTTTCGACAATAACCGTTGTCTTTGTTATGATATTATTTATACCTCTACGTCAAAACTCTCTATAAATTTTTGGTATTCTTTAGATTCTGCAAGGGACATCTCTGTTGCCATTACAGTTTGTTGTGGTCTTTGTGCTGAAAGTAAAGAAGCCTTAACTGCTCTATACTCCATTGCATCTAATTGTCCACCAGTGGATAATTTGTTTCCAATACCACCTAAGTAGTTTGCTAACTTACCATCTTTAACAACACTACTTAATTGACCTACTTGATAACCTAATCTTTGATGTGGATTTTCAAACTCAATTGGTTCTTCTTGTATTACTTGTTTTGCATTTGCAAAATTTTCACTTTCAATTGCTGTCATAATATACTGTTCAAATGCATTTTTTCTGTTTACTAATTTTGTTAGTGTCTCATGTGCATTTCCAACTTTATCATCAAAGTGTGTTTCTGTAAAGTGGTCTTCTAAATTAACTTCTGTAACAATATCAATAGTAGACTCATCTGTGAGACTTTCAATTGCTTTACTATATGACTTACTACCAGCAACTTTTTTAAAGTTACTTTTAATGTTTTCCATTTGCTGTCTTGCAAGTGTTATATATTCTTGGTTGTCTTCATTTATTAAACCTTGTTTATTAACATATCGTACAAATTCTTTTAATGTAGCAAAATCTTTACACATTTGCACAATGCTCTCTCCGATAGAGTCATGCATTACACCACCATTATAAATGTGTCTAGCCATTGCTCTTGCACCTTGTAAATTTTTACTAGGGAAAGCAATACGTTCTTCATTTGCTTGAATGAATATTTTACTAATGTTTCTGCTTCTAGCACCACGTATTTCTTCGTTTACAGGTTTAGAATGTTTTACAACTAGTTTTACATTATCCAGTGGTTGATAACTTGTTTTTAAAGATCCTTGTACAGGACCTAAACTTGCTTCTTTTATTGCTTCTTCTTTCATTTTGGTCTCTTTTGCTACGTCAGTTGAATCACTACTTGGTTTTAATGTTCTACCAAATACTCTAAAATCTAAACTCATTAAATAATCTTTGCTTAAATTTTCTAATTGTTTTCTTAATTTATCTGTTTGCTCAGTGTTTTTACTGATGCTTAATCTGACTTCTTCATCAGGTACATTAAGTGTAACTAACAAGTTTGGATCTTCTACAAAAAATCTAATTGCTTCTGAAGGGTCACCAACAACTTCACCTACTTTATTAAAAGTATCTATTTTGAAGCCATATCCTTTTAAAAGGTTATATGTTTTGTCTGCTACTGTTTCTATACTGATTGCCATACTTGTATTTATCTAAAGTAGTCCGATTGGCATAGGTTCATCATATTCGTCTAAAGGCTTATCATCGTCATACCTGTTACCATCACCTATATTTTGGTTAACAACTTCAAAAATATCATCTTCAAAAGAAGCAATATATGAAATCATTCTACAACAAATAACTAAACTCATTACTAAGTCATCTGTTTCACCTGGCTGTGCTGAAAAACTATTGCCTCTAGCGACAAATGTTTTTAATTCTCTAATACATGCATCAGAAAAAAGTTTAATTTTATCTTGTTCTACAAATCTTTTTAATGTTATGCAACCATCTAATTTACTTTTTGAACTTGTGTGGAAACCTTTTCTTCCTCTTTTGCCTTGTACTTTTACTGGATCATGTAAAAAGTTTCCTGGAAAGTTTTCTTCTCCTGTGTCTCTGATTACTACAAGAGCGGCTTCACCTATGCTATTATTCTCAACTGTCCAATAAATTTCTTTTGCTCCGTACTGGTCAATCTCTTTTAAAATTTCTCTCATTACTCTAACTTGACCTTCAACTGGAGTCTTATTGTGACACCATTCTGCAACCTGTGTCATTGTAGGAAGTTCAATTACCTGTATTGCGGAGTTATCTCCGCCTGTGCCAGCCGCAGGATCTAGTGCTAACACATAAGTTTTATCTGCTGTGGGCCTTTTATACCAACGAACTTCTCCCTGCCTGTACAAGACGTCTGTGTACTTTAGAGTAGCCAACTTTAAGGAGTCTATAAGTGTTTCGTTATAAATGATAAATTCACATTCATGCTCACGTCTAAAACGTTCTTCACCTATTCTACCTTGTTCTTCATCTTTCCATTCCGTATCTCTATCTGGATGTTGGTCCCATTTTGCCAAATAACCTTTAAAACCATTTACACCTACATCAGAAGTATTACCATACTCATCTACAGTTTTTACTGCCTGATGCCAAATTTGTGCAAATGTATCATCGTCACTATTAGGTGTACTTGTAACAATACATTTACCACCTGTTGCTAGTGTTGGTGATAATGAAGTCCAAAACTCTTTGGCTATTCTGGGTGGAACAAATGCAAACTCGTCCAAGTAAACTAATGTAAGTGACATACCACGTCCAGTATTTTCTGTTGTTGTACTTGCAACTATTCTACTACCATTATCAAAACTAATACTCATTTTATTGTATTCTACAACACCTGCTCTTATATGATTAGGAATACTTTCATACGCATATCTTATACGTTGCATGATTTCTTGTGAACCTGCCGCCTTGTGGGCCGCAACTAATATAGTACTGTCAGGTCTAAACATAGCAAACCATAACAAATAACCTGCCGCTACAGTGGTTTTACCCATCTGTCTGCCCAGCATGTTAATACTATATCTATTATTATTGTAGTTTTGAATTAAATCTTCTTGATAATCGTATGGATCAAACTGAATGCCACCTCTAGTAGGATGTTGTATGTTCACATACTGCTTCATAAAATACATAGGACCATCGTTAGGATCACAGCAATGCTGAAATTCCCTAAGCATGTCAGGGTCATATTGCATTTTAGAATATGCTTGTTTTACTAACTCAGTATTAACTGTTCCTTTTGGCATAACAGTATTTATTCAGTTTTGGAGGGGGATTTAAAAATTACTTGCCGTTACGCAGGTAATCTTTAAGTTTATCTTTGAGGATATTTGTTAAAACTTCTTTTGCATCTGGATCAACATCTGTTTTTGGGTAGTCCATAGTTGGTTTTTCGCCATCCATTTCTGGTTCTGGACTTAATGATATCACTTTCATAGGACCTTCAGCATCATCTTCTGGATCATGAGACATATCATGTCCTGGCTCACCACTTGGTAATGTAATTCCTACTTTTTGTAGTAATACTTTTAGTTCATCTATTGAATCTGCACTAGCCTCGACTGAAACTGAACCAGTATCAGTAGAATGATGTTTTTCATACTTGTGACTTTCTTGTTCTTCTGCTTCTGGTGGTCCCATTTCTTCTGAACCTCCACCGCATGTAGGACATGAATCATCACCACAACCTTCTTCAACTGATTCTTCTGGTTCTTCGCCTTTGTTTATTTTAGCAATATCGTCTGAAGTTGCAGGTCTATCTTCAGGTTTTTCGTCTGCTTGGTCATCTGGTTTTGGTACCATTAATGCTACTGCTTTGTCAAACAATTCATGTGCGGCATCGTCATTTTCGAAGCCTTCTTCTGAAGCAAAGTCCATAGAACTTGAACCAAACAAGTCATCTAAATCAAAGTCTGCTACTGTTTTAAGTTTGTCAGCAATATCCTCAGGTGTTTTACCTAAGTCTATTCTTTCATCGTTAATACTTAATTCAATACCACCTTGATGTGCTGATATAATACCTCTGGCTTCTACCAGTTTTAAATATCGTTTAATTTCTTCACTCATTAGTTTCTTCTTGAACTTTGTGATACAACATCAACATGTTTTGGTTCTGGTGCTTGTCCACCATGTGCTGTACCTGTAATTTCTGCGTACTTAGACTTGAGGTTATCGCCCATTAACTCATCTTTTGCAGGATAGTTACGGAAATAATCTTCGCCTTTTTCGTCTTTAATTTTTTGGAGTTCTGCTAGGAATTTTTGATTGTATGCTTCACCAAAAAGTGACTCTTGACCAGCATCGACATCAACGTGCTCGTTCTCATAATGTGTCATATCTTCTTGATTTAGTACTGCATCTTCTTGTGATACTTGTCTATCAACATTTCTTGCAGTTCTTTCTTGTGCTAAATCGCTTTCTAGTTTTCTAGGTTCTTTAACACCATATGCAAGTACTCTTTCGTGGTCTATTCCCATGTTTACTGCTAGAAATACTTCAAGTACTCTTTGGTTTACTGGGTATTTTAGCACAACGTCTGTACTACATACTTCTGATGTAAAATTTGCACCTTTTAATCTCTGGAATTCCATAGGATTCTCTTGAATAGGTGTACGTTTCCAAGGTGTAGCACTTACAAGATTGTACTTTGCTAACACACTTTCTAATTTTGACAAATCTTCAGCGGAGCAGTCGGATGCTATTTTAACTCTATAACCATACTCTTTGCTGAAAGATTCGCTAATGATGTCTTTTAATTCTTTCATAGTTTAAAACTCCTGTAACACTTATTTATCATAAATACTAAAAGTATGCAGTTTAAAAGAAGCAGTAACAATTTCAACCATATGGGTACCTGGGGTGTTGCCATAGAAAATATGGTGTGTCCTCGACCAAATAAACTCGATAGATTCGACCAAAGTGGTTATGACCTATGTGAATTAGAACAAGAATATGCACAATGTAACCTAGGTGATCCACAATACATGCGTTATAAAAGATGTATCAAACAAGACTGGTATTTGCCTTGTGGTAATTCAACTGGTGCTCACATTAATCATTCAGATTTATATGAAAGAAAAGGATATCACGGATATGCATTAGAACAGTTGTACCATTGGACACCTGGAAACAACTTATTATACAAAATGACTCAACTTAAACCTAAATGGGGAATAGATATTAGTATAGATTATGTAGATGAACAAAGGAATGTTATGGAATTATTTCATTATGAATGGGATAGTCATAATTTGGATTCAGTGCTAGAAAAGAAAGAGTTAATACAAGGTATAATAGATACTAACGATTGGAATGATGTAGCAAAGACTAAAATATCACGGAAAGATGAATGGCAACATTTAGACTTTGTAGGTCAAAGTGCTTGGACAACTAAATTTTTAAACTTACCTGAAGAACGTTTTAAACTAATTCCCTGGCAATAGACACTCTTTTTAAATTCTCAGCATCAACTAATTGTGATTTAACAAAACTTGTATGTTTTTCTATAGACATTAATCTATCTGTGTAACTATCAAAGTTTTTCTTCTCTATCTTGTTTCTGTCCAACCAAGTAAACTTTTTATCTTTAACCAATTCTAATATTTCATCAGGATGTAAATCACATCCGTCTAGTCCCCATGCTCTAAACTGTCCATGAAATATAAATTTGTATCCGTTTTTGTGTTGTACCATTGTTGATGCAAATCTTTGTCTAGTTCTAAACATTTCTTCGTTTACAATACCATGTTTGTTTCTATAATTTTGAAAAGTATTACCTTCTGCAACATATTTTAGATAATCATCGCTCCAAGGAATAATCTCCATGCCAAAACTTTCAGGATCATTTGTAAATTTACTTTCTTCATTGCTAGACTTAGTGCCTTGCTTAGGCAAATACAACGGACTTACAACAAAACTATCCAAAGGATTATCATCGCTCTTTAAAAATCTTAAATTTTCTCTTAAAGTACTTTTAGAATCGCTAGGTAGACCTAGAATAAAATTTGAGTGTACAAAGACATCTTTCCAAACATTTTGTTTTATATCTCTTAACCAATCCATTAACATCATAGGATTTAATCCTTTGCCAATATCTTTAGCACTTTCGCTGTTTAGTGTTTCTATACCACAATGTGCAAACACTAACCCACAATCTTTTAATAATTGTTCTTGTTTTTTTAACATTACTAAATCTAATCGTATAAAAGCACTCAATGTAATTTTAAAAGGCAATGATTGAACTACATCTGCAAACTCTTGTAGTCTATCACTGTCATCATTAAAGGTATCATCACTTATCCAATACCTTGTTGTGCCAAAATTTTCATAATTGCGTATAAGTTCATCTCGTATTAAGTCTTTACCTCTTACATAACTACCTTTTTCTTTACCTAACAATCTAAAACTACAGAAACTGCAATGAAATATACAACCTCTAGCAATTTCTAAAGGCAATGCTTCAGTTTCTGTTGCTAAATCTTCAGGACACCAAGTCATTGTTGATGTTGCTATCTCATGTTGACTGTGCGGGTCTGCATAATATTGTCTTATTTCAGTATTGTTTTTAATAGACATTAAAATATCAGGAACAGTAACTTCTCCATACCCACTAGCAACAATATCTATGTTTGGATTGTTCAAACTGTCTTGGTTTACTATCGCACCTCCTACAATAACTTTACATTCTGGACTAATGCTCTTTATATGCTCTGTAATTTTTGTTTCAGTTTCGAAATCTTCCACAGGTAACCATTGTGCCGCTTCAAATCCATATTGACCTACCATATTTAAAGTCTTTCTTGAAGATAAAGGTTGGTGTAACCATGTTGTACTAGTACCAACTGCTAATGTATTAGGTCCTACAAACTTATCTATTATGCTAATGAACTGTTCTGTTGATAAAAATTTAGAATAATCCACAACTTGTACAGAAAATCCTTGCAATCTGCAGTGATAGGCTACTTTGTAAGCACCTAGTGTTCTAGTTGTGGTTGAAATTAAAGGTTGAAATACGTTTCCGTATGTTTTATCACCCGGATGAAGAGATAAACTTTCAATATCGTTTGCTCTGCCTGTAAAGATTAAAAAATCTACTGGGGTCTTCATTTATTCCCCTTTATTATTGATAATTCTCAGTAATTCGTTTCTGTCTAAAGGTTTTCCACCTGCACCTGAGCCATTGTCACTGGTATTTCCATCAAGTCTTGCCTTCTTAACCATTAAATCAATTTGTTTAAGTTTAGCATTTATCTTACTCTCTTTGGCTTCTAAGGCAGTCTTTAACATTTTAGATGCACTATCAAATATATGACCTGCTTCTCTATCACCAACATTCATGCCTAAATTCATTAGTTGCTGATAACTGTCCATTGCTTGTTGCCCAATGTCATCCATTTCAACGTCATGGTCATTTAAACCTTTAACGTTTTGTAATGCTTGGTCAATTTTTTCTGCGTTACTTAATGCTTTTTCAACATCTTGTACTTCTATAATGTCAGTTGAAGGTTCATTAGGGTCGTCATATGATGGAGTATCGTATGTAATTTCCTTTTTTGTTGCTTCTTCTATAGAAGGTAGGTTGAATTCTTCTTCAAGTTTTTTGGTCATGCTACTATTTATTTCCTAGACTTACGTTTTTTCTTTAATTTGCGTGTAGGATGCCCAAACATTTGGTCAAATCTATGATTTCTTGCATCAACATAGTCTTGTGGCTTGTCATAAACCTTTTTTGGTGTTTTAAATTCTATTATTTCTGCTATTGTCATTGTAATATCTCACTAATATTTAGTTTGAATGCTTCTTCTAGCATAGGTATATTACTGGGCCTAATTAATTTAAAATCATTAAACATAGCAACTGATTTAACCATAAGTGTAAATCTGTCTGTCATTTGAAAGTTTTCTAAATTATCATCTTTAGGATCAAAGTCAATGCCTAAAAATTCTTTTCTCTTCTTTTTCATAATAGCATTGTCTGTTTCTTTAATGAATGCAATAGTTTCTTCAGGATCAAATCCATGCTTCTCATATAATAGATGTGCATGATACAGGTAATCATCATTTAGTAGTTGAATCAAACATTCTGCCATGAATACTGCTCGACCATCTAACTCTTCATCGCTTAAAGTTTTGTAATAATCAATTAAAAAGTTTCTACCAAATGCAACATGTCTTGTTTCATCTCTAATAATTAATTTAAGCATGTCTTTAAACATAGTGTCCTTTGTATTGTTTCTTAAACTAACAAAAACAGAAGTTGCATAGTATTCTATAATGCCTTGCATACATACAAATTTCATATCCCAACGTTTGTCTTGTAGTGTTCTAGTTATAAGTTCTTTAAAATCATTATTAAAGGGCCATATAGTACCTTTATGTCTTACAGACAAATACTTTGTGAATGCTTCCACATGTCTTGCTTCATCAAAAGTTTGTGAACTAGCATACAATCTAGAATTTAAAGTAGGAAGTGTTGAACAAAGTTGAGAAGCAACTAAAAATGCTCCTTGTTCTCCATGTAAAAGTTGACTTACAACAAATCCATCTATGTCATGTAAAAATTGTTTACGTTTAACTGTGGTTAACTTTTGAAATGGTTTGAATTGTGAAAATCTATGTACAGCAGGAATGCCAAACGGTGAAGAACTCTCATTGTATGCTGTAGTTTCAGAATTCCAATCTATGTCTTTTTCAACGTCCCAGGCTTGTTCTTTACCTAACTGATAGATATAATTTATCTTATCATTAATATGCGAGTAGTCCCAGTTCCATTGCCCAGTTACTTCTAAAGGAAATTCTTCCGCAATGACATCAAAACTATGTTCTTTTTCAACGAGCTCACTTGAGTATGCGTCTTTGTTTAATTTAATTACTTTGTACACAAAGACTATTTATCTGAAAGTTTATGCACTCTTTAAAGGCTTGGAAAGTTCTTCCCAACTAGTTTCATAATCACTATCGCCTTCTGCAAATCCCATAACACCTAATTTTTCATATTCAGGTACTAAATCTTCATGTAGCAAACCTATCTTTTTAAGATTAGGCATTATTCTACTAAACAATACATCTTGAAATTGTGTTTGGAATATGTGTTCTTTTTGATATGCTTCAGTGTATTCTATATCCATACCATATTTTTCCCAAACATCATATGCTCTTAATCTGTTTCTACTTACTGTACAGGCTTCTAAGGCAAACTGTGCTCTATCCAATACTTCTTCTTCAGTTAAAGTAGTTACAAAGTCTGTTAAATAGTTTATACCAAATGTAACATGTCTTGCTTCGTCCCTGATTATGTATTCAAGCATTTGTTCATACACAGGATCGTTCGTTGCATTCTTGGCGGCGTTAAAGGCGGCTAATGCCAATCCTTCTATTACTACTTGCATGCCAATAAATTTTAAATCCCACCTAGGGTCTGTTAAAATTTTATCTAGCAAACCTTTTAATGCTCTACCTATGGGCCAACTACGTTTTAATCTTTGCTGTAAATATTTGTTGAATGCTTCTACATGTCTTGCTTCATCAAAAGTTTGACTGGCGGCATATAATTTTGCATTATAGGTTGGGGCACAACTGGCTAACTGTGATGCTACCAACAATGCTCCTTGCTCACCATGTAAGAATTGACTTGTTCCCCAACTGTTTAAATCTTTAAAAAATTCTAATCTTGTTTCTTTATCAAATGCTTTAAATGTTTTATGATTATCCCATTGAGTGTTTTCAAAATCGAATTCTTCATCACTAATGCTAGTAAATTTTGGAGTCCAGTCAACATCGACTTCTACATTCCAATTTAATTGTTTGCCTAACTCATATAATTTTTTAATTCTATTATCTTGTACTCTATAATCCCAATTAAAAGATCCAGTTAAAGGTGTTTGAAAAATCTCTACTACATCAGTAGGATCTAGATTAGCCGGAACATCATCGTCAAACTCGACTACGTCCCTTGGAGTATTTGTATATTCTATTTTCATATTAAATATTTATTAGATACGTTTGGTTTTTCTACCATTTTGTTTCCGGAAAATCTGGTCTTCCGTAATAACTTTAAAGTGTAAACCTTTTGCCTTGCACCAGGCTTGAGCGGCTTCCCACTTAACAGCATTCACTTGTATTGACATTTTGTCATACTTATCTCTTGCTTTTTCTTGTAGTGTTTGTGCTTTAGGTTTGATTTCAATTAAATCAACTCGTGTCTTTCCTGTTTTGTCTTGATACTGTACCATAAAGTCAGGAACATAGTTTGCAATTTTACCTGTAAAAGGATGCCTATAAGGAATTTTTACGTTTTCACTTGCCCACTTGGTAATGTTAGGATGGCTGTCACAGAACCTCATAAACGCCATCTCCCAACTACTACGAGCAAAAGGTTGCTGTGTACCTACGAACTTTTCTGGATTTTGTACGGAGTATTTGCCTTGTGAATATTTACTAGACATGTGTTACACCTATGGTCGAATCTTATTTGCTATTTTTGATTGATTGTTCTTTGTAGTAACCTTAAGACCAATTTGATTTCCTGCTGGTCTTAATTCATTAATTGCTTTATAAGTATTTTCTGCTAACTTAATTGAATCTTCATTAATTTCAAAATATGATATTGGGTGTACGCCTTGTGCATCAGCAACTTTAATAAGTGCTACTGCTAATGCTTTTGCATTTGACTTTGCAAAACCTATGCTGGTTAATCTGTTAAACACTATGTCTAGTTTGTCTGCTGATATGCCTCTATCATCTACAGCCAACATGTTGACTAGTATTTCTAAACTTGCTTCTGGTAATGGAAAGTTTATTGTGTTGTTTTCTAAAAACTTAACAAGTTTATCTCTACGGATTTCGTAACTTATTTCATTACCAAATGTTGTATATAAACTTTCACTCATTAGGCACCAAATCCTGCGTTTGCGGCTTGTTGGGCATTGTATTCTTCAGCAAGTGCTGTTGCTTCTTCATCTGTTAAAGCACCTGCTCCTTGCGGTTGAGTTTTATCTTCTTGCTTACTAGTATCCTTCTTTTCTTCTTGTGGTACAGGATTTTCTTTGCCAGCATTGGCTCCTGCACTACTGTTGTTAGTAAAATTACCTAACCAAGCATTTTGTTTATTTCTAGTTGTTGCATCTGTAAATCCTTCACTCCTAGATTCTATACTTAATGGTCTAGCATTTGCTCTACTGCCACCTGGTATTTCTGTTACGTTTGGATCGCCGTCTCTTAATCTACTCCAATGTCCTCTATTAAAATCTGAGAATCTTTGTAAATCATCTTCACTAATAAATTCGTTTATGATTGGTTGCATAGCAAAGTTTTCATAAGTTATATCCATTGTGATTAAATTTGCTTCACTTGAACCGTGGTCAATGCCATCAATTTCAAAATTTGTAATCATTGGTCTAAACAAAGTGTACTTGATACACTTTTGTCCATGATATTGAACTATGTCAATGCTGTCTATAAAGTTTCTTTTAGCATTTTCTTGTAATCTTAAACCCATGAAGTTACTATCAAAGCCTTCATTAAAGGAAGTAAATCCATTTCCATCTCCACTAGGAACTTCACCTGGAACTACATCATGAGGTGTTGGAGTTGGTAACATTGGGTCACCTGCTCCTGATCCTGGTTGAAATTTTCCTGATGGGTTCATAAAGAGATGTTGGTATGCCGCCATTAAGACTGATACCCACATAGAATCAACTGTGTCATACGCAACCATTTGAATAGGTTTAAATTCGGTATGAGTTACAGTTATTCTCTTTCTGTTATATTGGTTTTTTACATCTGTTTGAATATCGGCACTAGGTATTCCTGATTGCCTTATTAAACTACTTAATGTAAGTTGGTCCTGAAGACCGTGTTCTAAAACTTGTGGTAGGTCAACTTCCGGGTTAAAGTGGAAGTTGACATAACCATTAAATTTTTGACGAACCGGTGTGTTCTTAGGCTTAAACCGTTCTGCGTTTTTAAAGTCTCGCATGTAATGGTTTTTAATCGGTAAACCATTTGTTCCATGAGAATCTTCTACCCTTTGGCCATTGAACATATCAAAGCCGCCGGCTCGCATCAAAAAGTATCTACCATAACCTCTTATTCTTTGTTTATCTAAAAAAGCCATTGTTTATACTCTCTTAAATCCGAATAATAATCTTAAAGATTATTATGCAGATTCGTTGTCAGTTGCGCCAGGTACTATTGAACTATCAAATGGGTTACCTGCTTCAACATTAGAAACAACACCACTAGGTCCTTGACTGTGTATAGCATTGTCATATCTAATTGTTAGAGAAACAGTAACAGGTTCATTTGTAGCATAGTCTGAGTCACTGTAATCAACGTTTGTTAAGAAACATCCTTCTAAGTTCCAAACTTCCATAGCATCAGCAGTACTACCATCTAACACTTCAATCTGCATGTTAAATTTGTAATCTTCACCAGCGATTGGAGAAGTTTGTTCAAAGTGGTTTAATTGTCTTTGGTTCTGAGCACCAACAAGTCTTGCAACACTATTAGAAATATCATCACGTAATACTACTGTGATAGGATCCCAAGCATGTTTTCCTTGTATATATACTTTTGAATTGTAAGAATCAATTACAACCTCTTCATAATTAACTTTAGGACGAGTAACGTTCATAACATTTTGTGTGAACCTTCTAGTGGATTGGTCTCCACCAAAACCGTCAAGCATACTAACTCTAAATCTGAATTTCAGTTTAGGCATTAATATACCTTGTTCACCAGCGACTACTGGAACACCAAATTTGTTCTTTGTTTTATCAACTGTTGGACTTGCCATTTCATTATCTCCTAATACCCATAAACCCCTTGATATTGTTTATGGGTTTATCGTTACAGTTATTTATCAATAATTGCCTAAAATTATTAACTACAGTTTTAATCAGCCAATAAAAAAGGGGCCTATAAAGACCCCTTTTTATGTTAAATCTAATTAACTTATGCTGTTGAACCCAAAGTGTTTTGAATTCTAATTGGTATGTAGATAAACTCTACTGCTTTGACTGGCTGTATAGCAATGTCAATGTAAAGTTCGTTTCTATCAATTCGAGCCGCTGTATTGTTTGTTCCGTCACAAACAGTTACAAAGTCGAATAAACCTCTTTGAATAACTAACTGACTTAAGAATCCATCAACAACAGATTTTGCATTTGCTCTTGTCAATTCATCGTTTGGTTCAAACAAGAAAGGCTTAACTGCATCGTCAAGTTGTTCTCTTATGTAAACTAACAATCTTGCAACATTAACTCTGTCTAATGCACTTGAATTTGGATTCAATGTTTTCTGTCCAAAGACTGCAAGTCCTCTTCCAGGAAATTGTGCAATAGGGTTAATTTTGTTTGAGTACAATGTGTCTCTCTGACCTTCGTTCAATGTAACTGATACATATTCACCATCGGTCGGATTAACATATCCTACTGAAGTTGCGTTTTGTACAAGACCTCGTTGGAATCCTGCTGGAGCAAACCAAGGGAAAGCAACCTGGTCATTAAATGCAAATGTTCTTAAAGCAACATGACTTGAAGGAACAACTACGTTAGTTCCATCTAAGTTTGTTGTTAAAGCACTTGGATAGTAAACACCAGCATAAGGTGAACTTGAAACTAATCCATCTTCACCGTTCTCACTAGCATTGTTGGCGTTTGTTGCCCAATTCTTAGTGCTTGTTGCGTCTGCTTTAAGTCTGAATGGAGTATCAGCAATAACAAAAGCAGTATTTCTTCTGTCTGTGCTTAATGCAACCATTTCGTCTAGCATTTCTGGGAATCCAGGAGCGGCAATTAAGTTAAATGAATTTGTCTCTGCTCTAATGTCATCATTAGATACAATAGCGGCTTGCATCTTAGTTTTAACCAAGTTGTGAACTGCTTTTCTTAATCCAAACATTTTACCTGCTGTATTGTTTCCACTTGCGTCAACCCAAACATTACCAATGTTGGTTGAAGCAGGAGTATAATTAATTTTATACTCTTTAACGTTACCTGCTGAAGCACGTTTGTTCCATCCTAGCATACCTGCAGGGTAGGCTGTTTGTGCAGGAGCATCAGCATCTAAACTTGAAGTTTTAGTTTGTCTGAAGTCTGCATAAATTATACCTTCTGCTGTTACTTGGTCTGTACCATCAACTGCGGCCCAGGCTGTTCCACTCCACTTATAAAGTTTAGGGAAGTTTTCAGTATCGTCTGAGTCTAACCAAACATCACCTGCCACTAGAGCAGTTCCGTCTGATTGAGTTGTAGGAGCAGAAGCGGCTACGTTTAAGTCTTTAGTTAATGACTGCCATCCACTTGATGCGTCATTTTCTAAGATGTCTACGTTTGCTACTGCCACTGAGGCATTATACCAGTAAGTACCTTCTGCAAGAGTACCTGTGATAGATGTTTTACTTGCTTCGTAACTTAAATCTGCAAAGTTAGAGTATGTAATACCTGCTGTAACTGCCTGAGATCCAAATCCTACTGAACTTGGTCCAAAGTCTGCGTGGTTACTTTGTAATACTATGTCTCTACCATCGCTTGATGTTAATACGACATTGTTAGAACTACCTAAACTTGCTGTAACTTTTGTTATTGATGCACCCGCTAATGCTGAGTTAATATCAAAAACGGCGTCTTCTGCCGTTGAAGTAGAGGCTGTACCTGAAATGGTAGCCGCTAAAGTTACTACAACTGTTGTTCCGCCATATACTATGTCAAAACTTGAGTTGCCTGAAACGTCTAAGTTTGCTATTGTTCCACCAGTAGCAACTACTGATGTATTACCATTGTGTCTTTTCAACACAATAGTTGCTTCTTCTGGATCTACATTGTCAAACAATCCAACTAAGTTTCCAACACTAACATTTGCAGTACCAATGCCTGCGTATGCGGCATCGCTATTTGCATAGAATGGAGCACTCACTGTAGTAAATGCTTTTGTTGAAGAACTGTAAAGTTTTGCTTTATAGTCAGCACCTGAGTTAGGTGTACTTGTTTGAATGAAAAGGTCTCCAGCGGCTAATGAACTAACTCCATCGCTCTTAAGTGCTGGAACTGTAGTATGAGTAGCCCATTGGAAGTCACTGCTTGTTGCAGATGCCCAACTTGTGCTACCTACTAGGTACCAGTCATCACTGTATTTTTCGTAATACTTAACATTTGCGGCTGTTCCACCAGCATTTGTATTTGCCACAACGGCATAGTCGCCGTTAAGACCAAATGCTCTTTTAGGTCCGCCTGTTGAAGAATTGATATTGATTGCGTCTGCAACGGATACGTCTTTTTTAACCCAGCCGGCACTCGCACTATATTCTCTAAGTCCATAAACTGAACTTGCTGTGTCTAACCAGTAACTGCCATCTGCAATAGCACCTGATGGTGCACTAGATGAAGCACTTAGTTGACCTAAATCAATGTCTGCTCTCAGAACGTATGCTCTGTTTGCCAAACCTAAGAATGAGTGGGCCGCTAGTAAGCCGTATTCATTGAGATCATAACCATGCAACTGATTACTACCTGATTTGTAAAATAAAGGATTTCCAAATTGTTGTAGTAATTCACGTTGACTTGTAATTAGTTGTAATTTTCCTGCATTAGCCTTAGAAGTGTATGCCGCAGTTCCTGAACCATCTGGACTACTCTTATCTTGAGCAGACGCAATGATTATCAATGGAACTGTACCAGCACCAGCCGCCGCGTAAAACGATTCGTCTGTTACACTAATACTAACACCAGGTGATACTAATGTTGCCATAATTAATCTCCTTAATGAATTATTATACGAATATTTATCTAAAATACGAAAAATAGGTATTATATAAACCGGGGGTACAAAGGTTTTATAGGTTTTGTATAAATATAGAAATTTTTAATGTTTTGGGTGTCTTAGGTATTATTTAATCTTTATCTGATATGTTAATAACATTATCATTAACTGATGCACTTACAAACTTAGATTGATTATGTTTTATGTTATTGTGCATATCTATTACTTGTTTTTGTAAATCTTCCAAACTGCTTTCATTCTTAATGACATAATCAAAATTGTAACCAACCCATTTCCATTCACTAGCATGTACTTTAGCAAAACGTGTTTCCATAGTGTGTTTTGCAGGTACACTACCTTTGTTGGCATGTACGGCAGTTTCATACCATTCAGGTAATTCATCTCTTATCACATGAACAACAATACCATTTAAAGATTTTATTAAGTCTAATTCATTTTTAAATCTACAATCGCTTACAACTACTAATTGGTCTTCTTGTGCATTTTTTCTAATACGATATTCTAAACTGTCTAACCAAATATCTTGATTAAAATGAGTACGCATTATTTCTGTGCCAAGTAACTGTAAGGCAAGTCTAGGTGTGAATTGGTCTATACCTAGTTTCCTTGTCCAATACATGTCAGGTGTTTCTCTAAAGTCTCTGCTTTCTACTGTGTCGCCTTGTAATAAATCTCTGGGCCAGCCAAAAACACTAGCACATAAGTCTTTTAATGGTGCCGCAAAACTATCTTGTACTGCGCCTTTCTCAACTAACATTTTAGCAACTGTGTCTTTGCCACTTCCAATGAATCCTGTTATTCCTATAATCATGTTTTTCCTATCTGTAAATGTATGGGTCGTTTTTTCTTATATCGTCTATTCTTTGTTTTAGTAATTCTTCATCATCTGAATCAATAGAATTTGTTCTGTCAAAAAGAGTGTAAACAAACCCACTTGTAAATTCTTTATTATTTAATTTGTCTATTACTCTTTGGGCATAATCGATATCTTCTTCAAAACTTGTGCTAAGAATTTTTGTATCAGTTCTCATACTTACTTGATTTAAAATATCAAAGTCTACCATTTTCTCATAAGGAGCATAAAATTGATCCTGAAACCAACTTCTTCGCTGAGTATCATCAATTAGATATGGTGTAAGTTCTGTAAAAATATTGTACCATTCTTTTTCTGGAAACTGTTTGAACCATTCAAACATAGCATTTCTTGATTCTTTATGATATAACCCTATAAATGCAAATCTTTCAGCACACTCTAATGCTTTAGTAATTGTTTCGTACATAGAGTAATTTGGTATATGATGTAATGCTCCTATACTAATAACAAGGTCTGCTGTTCTGTGTGTATCCATTATGTCTTCTACATGAAATTTTGCACATTCATCATCTTGATAATCACAACAACTTGATTTTGCATATTCGATTTGAGGCTCAGCAATGTCTATTCCTGTTATGTCTAAATGCGGATAGTTAGTGGCTATACGATTGCTTAACCAACCGTTACCACATCCTAGTTCTAAAACATCAGTTACACCTTCGACGTCCATAAACATTTCAATATCTAAAAGAGTTTGTAATGTTTTACTTGGTATTACATCTGCGGCATGAATATCACCAACTGTTTGAACTATTTTTTCTTCCCCTGTGTTAAATTGAATTTCTGAATAGAACTTCTTTACTTCTGTCTTCATTTTAATAAAATCCCTTTATTTCTATAATCTTTTATTTTTGTCCAATCTAGGTTTTTACTACTGTGTAACCTAAACGTAACTCTTGTAGATTGGTCTCCAACGAAAACTTTGTGTATATTTCCCAAGTTTAACATAAAAGGAGATTCAAATCCATTTTTTATCTCTTTGACCTTCATGTGATTAAGCCATTTATCATCATTAATTATCTGATCCGAGTCATTACAAGACTGAAAAGTTGGACAATTTTCATCATCAACTGCTGAAACAAAAATACCAGTATTTGTTTTAAACCATTTTCTATAGAATTTTTGCCTTGTATGAAGTATTGTTTTATGAAATTCATCTGTTATTTCTGCAAAATGTATTGAGCTATTTTTATCATCGCCTAGTAATCTAAAATTACATACAGTTGTAGAAACTCTCCACCATGGACCCCACACTTTTTTTTTGCTAGAGTGTTCGTTAATTAGTTTTAAAATATTGACATCAGTTTCACCGGGTTCCATGTGCCAAGGTGAATTATTATTCCACACTAATATAGAAACAGGTGCAAAGTTTTCAAAGTTTGCTCCTTTGAATAAATCGCCAATCCATTTTTCATGATATGTGTCTTTTACCCATTCCCAAAATATCCTAGAAAGTTTATTAGGTCTGTTCCTTAACAATCCTGTTGTACCTTTAGAAACTTTTAAAATATCTTCTCCGTTATCATTTTTATGACTTGTTAAATTTTTGCACCACAAAATGTTTTCAGTGTAAATAAGTGGCTCATTAGATGTATCATTACCATATATTATTTCATAGTCTTCATCCGTAAACAACTCGTCTACTGTAAAAGGTAAACTTAATTCATCGTTAGAAAATTCTATGAAGTTTTTATTCACTTTAACAATTCTCCTGATTCATGCATTTTTCTAAATGAACTAAATGGAGTGTCTTGTTTAGATTGAAACACCAAACTTAGTCTTATTGAACCAGGGTTGTCTATGTAGACTCTATGCCAACTTGCTACATTTATTAGAAAAGGACTATCATATCCTTCTTTACAATTTACTTCTTTTAAATTACTTTCCAATTTGCTACCAGGTGTTATTGCATCTCTATTTGCATAAGACTTAAAACTTTTAGTTTTGTCTTCAACAAATTCTGTTTGAGATATGTATGTGTTTTTATTAAACTTATCATTTAATGTAGTATATACATTTCTTAATGCATTGTCAAGTTCCTTATCATGTTGTGCAAATTTAACTCTTGTTCCTGTTGTTGGGCCAATTAAGTTAAAGTTTAATCTTGTGCTAGACCTATATCTTTGAAAATGTTTTGGGTTAGCAAAAGAATGTAATCCTTCATGATGCCAATGTCCTGTTTCAGGATAATGTAATATTAAACTAGCAGGAAAAATTTGTTCTCCTATATTAAAACCGGGCCACTTTTGATGTGTCCACATATTATCTAAAAATTGTTTAGGATGTTTAAATGTATCGTTTATAAAATCATAAAGTGTTCTAGCAATTTTTTTATCTGTTATCATTGCCATTGCGGCTGTCCAATGTAACTTATCAGTTTTAATCCAAGATTGTTGTTGGGCTTGTGCTTGTTGTATAAGTCCTAAATCGCCTTGCATTATGCGATGGTCGTTCTCACATAATAACTCGTCAGCAGTTATGGGACAGTCAAGTTGAGGGAAGTCGATAAATGTGTCTTTATCCGATAACAAATCCGAGTGGGGCATTTCCTTCTTCCATATTGTGTAATCCTGCTATCAGTTGTTCCATTTCTGACAATGCTTCTGATTTTAAAGCATCACCGTTTAACTGAGTTGCACCGCCAGGTCCAGGAAGTCCACCAGGGAACTTGCTTCTTGCCTCTCCTAACATCATTTTACTTTGTGCTAAAGCATAGGCACTTAGCCACTCTGCGGCATAAACGTCTTTGATTAACACACTTTCTGGAATAAAGTTATTGACTCCTACTGCAATATCTTCTTCGTGATTTACATTTCTTAGAATTGTTAATTCTTTTGTATTCCTGTTAAAGGTAAAGTTGTATTCGCTACCAAATATACGACCAATGGTTTCTTTGTATTGTGCAAATGCATCAAATACTGCTAGTCCACCAATTTGTCCTGCTTGTAGCATATACATATTGTTGAAAGCAACATCAAATGGATCAAAGTTAGTACCGCCACCACTGTTGGTTCCGATACCACGTCTATATAATCTTTTAACGTCTATAACTTCATCAGGTAAAGTGTATTTTGTAACACTTGCTTGAGTTTGAATAAAAATAACTGCTTCTTCTACACTACCTGTACTCAATTGACGGTATTTTTGTATAGATTTGTTTATTGCAATGTCATAATGGTCTCTGTCTAATTCAACATCTACCATGCCATCAGCAAGACGTAATTGAATTTCTTCAATTATTTCGTTTCTACTGTTATATCCTATTTGGTCTATCTTAGTTGCCATACTACTATTTATCACTTTTTGGTTAATAACCAGATAAATATGTGTATGGATACGAATTACTACAACTATATACAGCATACTAAACATAATATGGCTAAAGTTGTAGAAAAGGGTAGTGTTATCCCAATGAAAGATGATGACGGTTTAGGTTTTAAATTTGAGGAGACCGATGATCCTGCATATCATACATTTAAAACTGTCGACGATTATGATCCTAGAATGTCAAATGTATTCACTAAAGAAGATACATTTTTAGACTTACCAAATTTAGAACTGCCTTTAGACCTAGATGATTTTTTTACAGAACAAGACCATGAGGTTTGTGAAAAAAGATATCAACCAGGTGACGAAAATGATTCTTCAACATCACAAGTTGTTCATTCAGATAATATTTCTTGGATTGTACACCCAGCAAGAAGTATAGGTACCACAGTTACAAATGAAGATAAAAGAGGTGTATGCATAGGGCACATTAGAAGTAACAAGTACAAAAAATATTTTTGGGAATATGCAAATGACACTTTCCATGAAGACTTTGTGGATGTAATGAAAGACTTTGCAGGATATAAAAAGGTACCTATTAGTATTATTTCCATAAAAGACTTACATCATTGGCATCATGAGGGTGTTCAACCTTGGCATGATTATACATCTGTGCCGTATTATACTAGAAGAACAGAGACATGTATTAACTTTAGATTGTTTTCATCTATAGAGGAAGATGATACAGAAGTAAACTTTGGCTGGCCCAGTGTTGACGTGCATAAAGAATTTTCTAAAATAGCAGACGAAGTAAACGATAATTGTAAACAAGGTAGCAAAATAGAATGGGTACATAATGAAGACTTGTTTATTAAATCTGCATTACATCAAGATACAATATTGCCCCAATCACCACTTAACAATGATATAGAATTAATTACATCTAAGAAAGGATATACTTGTCCATTTATGATTAATACAAATTATTGGCACAGAGTATATACAAAAAATAATGAAACTCCTAGAATAACATTAAGATTTTTTAGTCCTATGGGAGTTCCGTTTCATCATTTTAGAAAGTTACACCAGGAAGGTAAACTTTTAAAAAACTTGTAATAGAATTGTTTGGTCGTTAAGCCTACCTGTTAATTTAGTAGGCGTTGTCTTTACTTCATCGAATGCTTTTGCAAACTTTGTTTTTGCTGAACCTGTCCAGTTGCTGATTTGTTCTTTAGGTTTTCTAAGTGTTTTTTGTAAACTTGTTTCTTCATCAAACTCGAGTATAGATGTTCCTTTGACCATTAAGCCTGCACCTTGTCTTTGCATAGCCCTAGGGTCTTTATTCAGTGCGTGGTAAACTCCTACTTTACGAGTCTTAGTGTTATATACCCAAAGTTCATTGGCGTACACGACGTCTGTGGGCGAAATAGATGCTATTCCTAAGTCTCCATCGTTTACTTGAAACTTCATTTTTTTAATAATAACTTCTTTGCTTCTTGCTCGTGGCTTACGTTGTTTTCTATTTGCTTTGCCTGTAAGTATCACGGCATCGCAGGCAAGGTGAATCTTTTCAAAAAATCCAACATAGTCTTTCTTCATTTGCTTATTCATAAAACTATATGCTTCATTTAATTGTTCACATGAACCTTCTAAACTTTCTTTTGCTTCTGCTAAATGAGGCTCGTATTGATCCTTTATCATTTTAGCATGTGCTGGTTTTATAACACCGCCGCCATATACTTTCATATCTTTTTCAGGATTAAAACTCTTTACATTAATTTTATCTTCATCAATAAATTTATCTAACGCATCATCCCAATCACCACATAGGTCACAAATCTGTTCCAGCATTCTTTCTTGAATAGAAATTTTTGGCTTCACAACTTTCTTTTCTTGTAGTTCTTCCACTATTGCTTTTCCTTGTTCAATGTATTCAGGCATTCTTTTAGTATAAAAACTAGAAAGACGTTCAGGCATATATCCTAACTTATCCCACAACCAAGCATACTTGGCACTACTGCTAAATCGCCAATCAGGATTTTTAAGAATTACTTTAATATCATTCTTATCCCAGCCACTTCCTTCTTTAACCCATTTCCTATATTTGGATACTGCCTCTTTAGTTGAAACCTCAGAATGCACAAAATAATCACAGGCATTAAATGCCTTCTCTTGTTCCACAGGATCGGTTAGGTTCCGAAAACTCTTCCAGTCGGGTTCTTTTGTTATATAAACTGTTCTTTGTTTCTTTCTAGCCATTTTTACTTTTCATCAAAATATAGTGCTAGTTAGTATAACTTCAAAAAAAATTTATGTCAATTGGTAATTTTTGGTTCAAAAAGGCGTTTTTTATAGTTTTTTAGCCGTAAGACCAATACTTGCAGATGCAACACGTTTCTCATTACATAATATTTCACAGTCGTAAAATATATTATTCATTTTTCTCTTAACTAATGATGCTGATAGTGTTAAAACATCTCCAGGGAATACTGGATTTCTAAATTTGCAGTTGTCTACTCTTGTAACAAAGGTAACATAATCACTATGTTCTACTTTGCCAACATCTTGTTCTGCTAAATGTAATGCATGGATACCTGCACATTGGTTCATGCCTTCTATGAGATACACTCCGGGCCATATTTTAACGTGTGGGAAATGTCCTTCTAGGACCGGATGGTCTGCTTGGACTGTATAACTAGCAACAATAGATTGGTCATCTATAATATGGTGAGTGTCAATCAGTGCTATTGGATGTCTGTGTGGTAGTTCCATGTAAACTATTTACACCGTCTACAAAAATTACATCTTCATATTTGGTATGATTTGGTACTTGGGCAACCATATTCCAATATTTTCTCAAATGGTTTTCACCTGTTTTAGTATAAACTGCATCTTTACTAAAATAACCGCCACTCATCATTTGTCTTGGTATAAAACCTTTGCTTTCAAAATATCGTTGAGTTGTTTGAGCCGCAAATTTTAATGCAGTAGCATGTGTAATACCATGTTTGTTAATGTATCGTCTAAAATTGTGTGCTAGTTCATCTTGACCTGTTGCACCTTCTAGTTGTCTGTTTGGTCTATGAAATTTATATCCATACTTTTCAGGATCTTCTACTATAGGAGATTCTTTTCCTCCTGTAATTTGTTTTACTCTAGCAGATGCTGGATCATTCATTGTGTATGCATTTACATCTAAACAATCTAATTTATTGTAATCTGGATCGCATAATTTGTCTGCCATAAGCCTTAATTCTTTTCTACTGTCCTCAGGTAAGCCTACCATAAACATACTAAACAAAGTTACTTGGTCACCAAATGCTTGACTTTTTAAATCTGCTATATATTGCATTTGTTCATCTGGGTGCCAACCTTTATTAATAGCAATAGCACTATCATGTATTAAAGTTTCAATACCATAATGTGCAAATACTAAACCTGAATCTATAAGCACCTGTTCTTGTTTTAATCTATTCTGTAAATCTAATCTCAAAAATGCAGTATATTCCAAAGGTATATCTAACTTTTCTCTTAGTTTAGCAATTTTAACAATTTTTACTGTATCATCATTAAACGTATCATCTGCAATCCAATATCTGTGAACTCCGTGCTCATACCAGTTACGTTTAATTTCATCTTCTAACAAACTTTGACTTCTTAAATAACTGCCTTTTTCTTTTCCAGTTAATCCAAAGTTACAAAAACTACATTCAAAAATACAGCCTCTTGCTGTTTCCATTGAAAGCATATCATTAGTTTGTAAACAATCTTCGGGTGTATATTGCATAGTTGAATTTGTAATATCTAATCTACTCCCAACATCAGTATAAAAATTTACTCTCTTTTTGTTATCTATATCTTCTAAAATTTCAGTAATAGTAACATCGCCGTATCCATTGTTTATAATGTCTATATCTGATAAAGGAGAGTCTGATTGTTCTACAGTTTCTTTTTTCAATGCTGGACCAATTGCTCCACCTAGTATCAGTTTAGTCTCAGGATTTTGTTCCTGTACCCATTGTTTAATCTTTCTTTGCCTGCCAGCATTAAAATATAAACTATGAACTAGACCATGTGGGTTTGAAGATCCTGAAAATACTGTACTAAAACAAACTGCTCTAGTATTTTCACCTACAAACTTATAAATTATTTTTTGAAAGTCCTCCTCAGTAGCATAAAAATGATACCCTATAACTTGACAAGTGTATCCTGCTTTTCTAATTTCATGTGCAATTTTATATCCACCGAATCCTTTTGCTGTAACATCATAAACCATATGTTCGCTATAATCCCATAACCCAACAGAACTTTCTTCTATAGGATGGTCTCTTTGAGCACATCTTAAATATGCTCTATTTTCTCTATCTGTTAATTGTTTTCTTCCCATTGCCTGAAAAGAGGCACCTGGATATGTAACAGTTGAATACCATGCAGGAGTAATATCAGATGTAAACATAAGAACATCTGCGGGTGTATGTTCTATGTCTTTTATATGCACATCTTCTAACATGCCTTTAGGCGATATTGGAAAAGATCCAATTCCATATGGATCTTCAAGTGGATCTACTTTTGGTCTTTCAATAAACCCAGGTCCATCCCAAGGCACACGGAACCTTAGAACTTCCATTTTTTCATATATTTGTTTTTCTTCTGGTGTCATTTTTTTAATACTTCTTCTATATATTTATTGTATCTTGATATCTCTATTTCATTAATCCTGCGAACTGTGTCTAAATCAAACTCATCAAATTCTTCTGGTGTAATCATGTCACCTTCTTTATAAGGTAACCCAAAAGATTTAAAAAGCATATTGGGCCACAGTTTACCGGCTTTCATAAGTCTTTGATTTAACCTATTAGAAAATTTTAATCCGTCTACAAATGTTATACCATTTCTATTCTTATACAAAAATTGTGCATGAAAGAATTTTTGAATTTCTGGTTCCATTTCTTTTCCATTCATGTAATGTTCAGTTGGTTCATATCCATACTCTTGCCAGTTCTTTTGAAATTCGCTATCTGTTCTTTCATCAAATCCTTCTGGTGTTATACTTAACGGTCTTACTGCTGTACCTACCATAGGGTTTTTGTCTGAAACTAAAAAGTTCGCCATTTCTTTAATGCTTTGTTTTGTATCACTAGGCAGACCTACAATCATACCACTACCCATATCAACATGTGACCAAACATCGTCCTTTAATTCACGCATGTATTCAAATTGTATCATAGGATTTAATCCTTTGCCAATGTCTTTAGCACTTTCAGGATCAGTTGTTTCTACTCCAAACTGTACATGTACAATTCCTGCATCTCTAATAATCTCTGCTTGGCTAGGAGTTCTGTTTCTATTTGCATATAATAAATCTAATCTAATATAACAAGCAAATTTTAAATCAAAAGGTAGACTTTTAGACATTTCCATAAAGTCAACCATTTTATCATGGTCATCATTAAAAGTATCATCTACAATCCAGTAATGTTCTATTCCAAAATTCTCATAATTATGCACCAGTTCTTCTCTGATTAAATCCATGCATCTTATTCCTTCGCCTTTTTGCTTGCCGTTTAATGCAAAGGAGCAGAATTTACATTTGAATATGCAACCTCTACTAATTTCTATAGGTAATATTTCACCTGGAAACAAACAATCATCATCATGCCATTTCATTGTAGAGTGTTTTACGTCTTGTTTACTGAATACATCTTCTTTAAAAGGTAATCCAAAGTTGTTTCTAGGCAGTTGTTCTACGTCTCCCTCTTTAAGTTCTGTTAAAATTTCGGGTACAGTAATATCACCATATCCTATATTAACAATATCGACATGCTGATAATCAGACTTTCTATTTGTAAATGCTCCGCCCTTCATTAATTTTGTTTTAGGGTTTACCTTTTTTAAATGTTTAACAAATAACTCATCTACTTCTGGGCCATGTGGTAAAAATCCTACATAAGCCTGTGAATCATCTGCAGTTGCACCATATTTTTCTTTTATTTCTTCGCCATTAAAAGGATCTAAGTTGGTATATGATGGTCTAACATTTAATCTATTTGGTATTTTTGCTATAAAAGTATTACTAATACCAACTGCTAACGTGTTTTCTCCTACATATTTGTCCAAAACTTTTCTTAATGTTGCTATATCCATTTGTGTAATAAGGTCAACAACTTGTACAGTAAAGCCACTTTCTCTAACTTCATGTGCAATTTTATATGGTCCTAATGCTCTACTACCTACAAATGGGAATTGGTCAAACCATCCTAGTTGCCATAATGGTGAGTTTAACCTATTAGGGTCATTTTCTTTTAACCATTTGCTAGATTCTGCTAAATGTTGTTTTACTTCGTAGCCGTGAGATTGTATTCCCCAGCCTATATTGTCAGCGAGTAGCAAAAATTCTACAGGTGTGTGATCCACTGTAATTGTACTATGAGGATTAAATTGCATACGCAATATTTATCATTTAGATGTGGCCCGCCCGGCAAGACTCGAACTTGCAACCTACGGTTTAGAAGACCGTTGTTCTATCCAATTGAACTACGGGCGGAATGTTTTAATCTACAAATGCCCTTTCCAGAACAAAGTCTCCTGGCTCACCTAAATTTCCTTCCTGGAAACCTAAGTTTTCAAAATAGTCCCTACATTCATAATTCATGTCTGGACCTCCACACACCATAACTCTATCAGTTTCTTTGTTAAATCCACCGTTAGTAAAGTTATCAATGTGTTCCCAAAAACGACCTTTACGCACATAATCTTCTTGTGTGCAAGTGTCGTAATATGTTAAAGGAAATGTGTTGCACATTTCTTGTATAACATCAATATAGGTATGTTCTGTATGTGTTCTTGTGGTATGACAGAGTATAACATTTTTAAACTTTTCGTATGTTTCTGGGTCTCTTATAATACTCATAAAAGGTGCTATTCCTGTTCCAGTTGAAAGCAAATATAAGTTATCTGCTTGAGTTACATTATCAATCGTTAAGGTACCTGTACATTTAGGATTAACTAAAACTTCGTCTCCAACTTTTAAGTGCTGTAAACGACTTGTAAGAGGTCCGTCGGGCACCTTAATGCTTAAGAACTCCAATTCATCTGCATAGTTGGCACTAGCAATACTGTATGCTCTTAGTAAAGGACGTCTATCTAAGTCAAGTCCTATCATAGCAAACTCGCCATTCTTAAATCTAAAAGACTGATTTCTTGTTGTTTTAAAACTAAATGTTTTGTCAGTCCAGTGATGAACCCATGTAACTGTTTCTGTATTCAATGTTTCGTAGCCTTTAGTGATTGTAGCATTGCACGTCTAATTTCAGGGTCTTTTAATTTTTCTAAAAAATCCTCATTTAACTTAAATTGTATTTCTTTCTCGTCTAGAGATAATAAACTTACATCATCAACGCCTAGCATAACACACACTTCTTCAAAAGTCAACAGATTATGCCCGGATTCTTTTGCATCTAACAATATTTCAAATATTGCATCTGTTATTAAGTCTTCTAAATCTTTATACCTTTTACTCATTCTTACCTCATGAACTGGTGGAGCGAACAGGGGTCGAACCTGCGACCTTCTGGATGCAAACCAGACGCTCTCCCAACTGAGCTACCGCCCCAGTCCGTGTTCTTAACCTAAGTTTCTATTTAGGTATGCTATCATGTTGTCGCCGACTCTTTGCGAGTTTGCTTGAATGTTAGCACTTATTTCTTCTGCGTTTGCTCTAATGTTTGCACTAATTTGTTCTGCGTTTTTTCTTACGTTGTTGCCAACATCTTGAAACCACCAATCAGTCTTAGTTGCTTTTTTAGATACTTTTGCTTTTGCTTTTACCATTTTAATCTCTCTGTGTTTTACCACTAGTGTCGATAGTTCTTGTTCTATCGAGTAGCACATATTTACCATACTGGCATGGCGGAAAGGGAGAGATTCGAACTCTCGGTACAGTTACCCGTACTCTTCCTTAGCAGGGAAGTGCTTTAAGCCACTCAGCCACCTTTCCAGTCTATGTATTATAACTTAATTAAATGGAATGTCAAGTCTTATTGTAAGACCTAATTTATAATCACAAGTCATATTACTTGTGGCATGAATACTTTTTGCATCGAACTTAATAACATTGCCAGGTTTGAAGGGGTATGCTTTTCCACTTAGTCCGTGCCAGTACTCTTTAGGTTGATGGTCTAAATGTTTATATAAGTCATCATCAACTTCTTTATTTGTAGAATGTAGTATATCATAATCACATGGTCTGCCTAAAAGTTCTTTATTGTGTTGGAACCTTGCTTGTTTATCTTCAAATACCCAAGTGTTTGCAGGATTGTCCCATACTTGGTCAAATATAATTAAGTTTGGAGTTGAATCATCTGACACTTCTAAAGGCATAACAACGTTTGATATCTCACGTTCATGGTAATCTGTATGAGGATAATGTGGACGAATATGTTTGTAAAAGTGTGCCAGTGTTATATTTTCAGCATTTACATTAATTAAGTCTGCAATAAATTTTATATCTTCGTTCTTTTCAACCTTAATCATATTATTAGGTAATTTTACTCTGCTAAAAGGATTGCTGTAAAACAATCTTTTAAGACGTTCTATACTATCATTATCTATATTGTTTTCTAATAATACTGGTTGTAATATCATTTCATTTTCTCTAGAATATTCCGAGCAGTTTTTCTAGTCTACGGGCTTGAAATTCAGGTGTGTTCCATTTGCTATAATGTGTTTCTTTTAAATTTGCATATTCTGGAAATGTTGCATAGAAATCATCATTACGCATAGAGTCTAACTTGTCTGTGTATGTTAAAAATTTTGGTAGTAAAGGCGTATAATCTTCTTTTAAAAGTTTAATAGCACCTTGAACTTGGTCTGCTAGTTGAGAAAAATTATTTTGCAAACAATATCCTAAGAAATCATCCCATTTAGTTAGTATATTAGTTTTAATTGCTGGAGGTAATACACTACATCTATAGTGTTCTGGTGCATGACAAAAATTTATTGTAAAATTTTGAGGGTCTATTCCTAAATCTTCTACACATTCATCGTAAAAGTCCGTCATGTGCCATGCATTATATACTGTTAAACTAAACTGTATTCCAAGTTTTATATGAGGTAATTTCTCTTTTAAATATTTAATGTTACGTCTAACCTCAGAATAGTTTAATCCCTTCCTAATATACTCGCCTCTTCTGTGGCTTCCATCTAAACTTATTGTTATGCTTACCTTTGGAAATTCTCTTATTAAATCTATAAAACGTTTATCCTTATAAGTGAGTCTAGAGCCATTAGTGTTATACAATACAGTTATATCCTTTGTTCTACCTTGGTCTACAATCTTTTGCATTGTTACCCAATGCTCATCTGTTAGTAATGGTTCACCGCCTGCCCAATATATATGTTCTATGTCTGGTATGATTCTATCTATAAAACCTTCAAAATTATCTGTAAGTTTTTTAATCTGTATAACTTTAGTGTCTGGATTCTTGTGTTCTGTTTCATCTAATATTTTTGCATCTTCGTACCATTCACTGCTTAAAGAATGATGGCACATTCTACACTTAAAATTACATAAATTGCTAACCCTAAAGTCCATATACATAATTTTGAAATCTGCTTTGCCGTCTTCTCTAGTTCTTTTAACTAATTCTTTGCACTTATTAATAGACTCTTTATTCTCTGGTAATTGAGAATTATACCAACGTTCATTGCTGTTTAATCTTAAACTTTGACTGTTAAATTTTTCTTGTTCAACACATATTTTACATTCTGTATTAGGAATGTTATTAAGCATATTCCTTCTAATTCTTTTATAATTATCGTTGTTCCATATCTCTTCTGGCGTATTTTTATTCATATCTCCAACAACGCCACCTACACAACAGAGTCTTGTATCGCCGTTTGGGGTAGGGTGCATGTGCATCCAAGGAAGGACACAAAATGATTTATTAGAGTATAGTGACATGCATATATTTATCAGTACCCTGAACCGTTATTCAACAAAGTGATAAATACTACATTATGCCAAGAATACAACTGTGGAACAAGTACAAAACCAACGACTATGACTTTATAGACCGGAATGTTGCCGAGTATATAAATGCTGGTGGTACTGGGGTACATGTTCACAAATACATTGGAACATATCAGGATGATACTAGTGCTAGTATAGGTTCAGGTGATTTATACATACAAGACGTTCTATTTTTAGAAAATAGAGACAGAAAATATGATACTGATGTGTACGAATTAAGAGGTGCATACACACCCGCAGATCCAGATTTTGATTTAACACAGTTTGGATTATTTGTAAACAATGATAATATTTTTATGACTTTCCACATGAATACATGTGCAAGTTTACTTGGCAGACGTTTAATGGCAGGTGATGTTATTGAATTACCACATTTAAGAGATGATTTATTATTAGGTGGCGGTGATGCAGTTAATAGATTCTTTGTTGTAAGTGACTCAGGCAGACCAGCAGAAGGATATGATCCTAGATGGTGGCCTCACTTGTGGAGAGTTAAATTAACAAACATTACAGATAGTCCAGAATACAGAGATATATTGGGCACAGGCGATACTGCTACAGACCTCAGAAATGTATTAAGTACTCACAGTACTGAATTAGCAATTTCTGATAAGGTTATGGAACTTGCTAATGCTGATGTTAAATACGACACAGGATATTTTGAAGGTGGACATTTATATATAGATGAAAACAGTCAAGATAAACCAGGTGTTCATTTTACAGGCGATGGCGTTCCTCCAAACGGTATAAGTATTGTAGGCAGTGGAAATAGTTTCCCTGGTAGTGCAAGTAATGGAGATTATTTCTTGAGAACAGATTTTGAACCTAATAGATTGTTTAAGAAAAACGGGTCTAGATGGAGTAAAGTAAGCGACGATACTACTAAAAAATGGTCCGCGGCAAACAAATTACTTACATCCTTTGTTAATAATGCCAACATTACAACAAATAGTGATGGAACAACACAGGCAGAAAAAACAAATTTAAGTAAGGCTGTGAAACCTAAGGCAGATTAATATGGCAGATAATTTAGATTATTGGTATGACGCACAAATAAGAAGATACTTGACACAGTTCATGCGTATCTTTAGTGGCTTTAAAGTCAGCGAAGGCATGCGTTCTGGTTCTACATATTATAATAGAGTTCCAGTAAGATATGCAGACATGCAAAGAATGGTTGCTCACATACTTAAAAAGGGTAGTGAGAACATGGTCAATAGTACTCCTTTTATTGCATGTAGTATTGGCAGTTTGTTAATTGCCAGAGATAGAGTACATGAACCAATGCTTGTTGACAAAATTCAAATTGCAGAAAGACAATTTGATACCAGTGCAAATGCATACTCAACAAGTAGTGATGCATCTACTTCACCAGGCAACTTATATAGTACAGATAGATATATGCCTGTTCCATATAATTTAACTATGCAAGTAGATATATGGAGTGGAAATACAGACCAAAAATTACAACTTTTAGAACAAATATTAATTCTATTTAATCCAAGTATTCAGTTACAACAAAACACAAATCCGTTAGATTGGACTAGTGTATTTGAAGTTGAATTAACTGATATGCAATGGAGTAATAGAAGTATTCCTGCAGGAGTAGATGAAACTATAGATGTATCTACTTTAACATTTACATTACCTATTTGGTTAAGTCCTCCAGCAGAAGTTAAAAGACAAAAAATTATTAATACTATTGTAAACAATATATATGATACAAGCAGTATAAACAACCTAGGCTATGACGAAGACATATATGATTTCTTTAGAACATTAGAAGATGACTTTGAATTGCACACAATAGTTCCTAATAACTACGAAGTAAAAGTAGAAGGAACAGATGCTGTACTTTATAAAGACGGTTCTACTTTAGCAAATTGGAATGATTTATTAGAAATATTAGCACCTCAAGGTACACAAGGTTCATTAAGTAATGCTTCTGTATCTATATCTGATATTCCTTTAACAACAGGAAGTACATTACAACTTAATATATCAAGTGATGTTGATGCTTCCACTAACTTAATTTCAGGATATGTAACTAGAAATAGTTTAGATCCTGCTAAATTGGTATTTACATTAGACTCAGATACATTACCCAGCACAACATTAACAGATGTAACTAGAATTGTTGATGCTAGTGTAAACTATCCAGGAGATGGTGTTTTAGATGCGGCGGCAGTAGGACAAAGATATTTGCTTACAGGTGAGATTCAAGGTAACCAGTGGGGAATAACTGCTGATGTAAATGACATCATAGAATATAGTGGTAGTGCATGGAGTAAAGTATTCGATGCAAGTACAATTATAACAACACAATACGTTAAGAATTTATACACAAACAAACAGTACAAATGGGAAAACAATTTATGGACAAGCACTTACGAAGGTCAGTACAATCCAGGGTTCTGGAGACTGAACATATAAGTATTATTGATAAAATTAATCCATTAACTAATCTTAAAAAACATAGAGGAGTTACTGGTGCTGGTGTATTGTTTTTAGCATTAGATACAGGTCGTTGTCTTTTTCAATTACGCAATAGTGATAAACGTCACAAAAATACATGGGGTTTTTGGGGAGGTATGCTTGAAGGCATAGAAACACCTTATGAATGCATTCAACGTGAACTTCAAGAAGAAATAGGTTTTGTTCCAGAACTTAAAAAATTAAATCCAATAGATACATATCAAAGTAAAGATAAAAATTTTATGTATTACAGTTTTGTATATGTAATAGATAAAGAATTTATTCCAACACTTAACAAAGAAACTTGTGGTTATGCATGGGTAAACATAGGCAAGTGGCCCAAACCTTTACATGACGGAGCAAGAAGCACACTAGGAAGAAATAAAGGTGCAGGTAAACTGCATACTATTTTACAAATCAATTCTAAATAAATACTAGCATGTCAAAAGATATTATAAATTTTGATGCTATTCGTTTGACTACTGAGCTGAACAAATATCAACGACATAAAGAAATACCAAATAGTTTTTTAGATGGGACATTTACAATACTAGATGTAAAAGAAATTTTGCCTACATTAGCAAAAAAACACCAAATAATTGCTAATAAACTAATTAAACAATATGACGTTGACATAAGAGAAAGCAAAGGTGGTTTATTAAAAACTTTTTTAAACGAATATCAATCGTTCTTAAATAACCAACATACCAGAAATGACCGTTGGGTATTTTCCAGTGTGATGAAAAAATATCGTTACAACATAAATCCTGTTAGAGCATTAACGTATGATGTTAGAGAAATGGCGTACTCATACAATACAGAAAATGAGCATCATATTTGGTTACAAGAATTAATTACAGAGCCAAACTTTTACCACAGAATAATTCAAGATATTATAAAAGATAGAAAAAAGGTTGATAAAATTATTAACTATTATGTTCCATTATTTAATACAGCAAATCTTAATTTTGAAGAACCTCTAGAAATGAAACACTTAAGAACATTAAGAACAGACTTATTAGAGTATGCAAATTTATTCACAGAAATGAGGCAGTATAAAGCAGGTTAATTACTTGTATAGTTTTCTTACTTTGTCTTCTATCAATGGAGCAAATATCTTAACAGGCTCTTCTTTTCCTTTAACTGTAACTTCACCTAATTCAACACATGCAAAATTAGAAGTTTTATGATATGTGTATTCACTTATTAAGATTGGTGTATCCTGCTTTCTAGTTTCTGCTTCTAATCTAGCACCCAAGTTTACAGCATCGCCTACTACACTATAATCTAATCTAGTTTCAGCACCCATGTTACCAACAATACATGTACCTGTGTTTACACCAGTACCAAACTTGACTCTTGGCAGGCCCAACTCTTGCATTTCTTTTTCTAATTCATCGCCAAGTAGTTCAATTTCTATTGCTGTTTTAAGTGCCATTTCGGCATGATTCTCACAAGGTATTGGAGCATTCCAGAATGCCATTATACAGTCTCCCATGAACTTATCTATCGTTCCACCATTTGCTAATACTATGTTTGTCATCTTATCTAAGAAACTATTAATAAGTTCGACTAATCCTTCAGGGTCGTCATTCTTCATATACTGTTCTGATATAGGAGTAAAGCCGACTATGTCTGCAAATAAGAAACTCATTTCTTTTCTTTCACCTCCTAATTTCATTAAACTAGGATCTTTAACTAACATATCTACATATTCTGGACTGATATATGTACCGAACTGTGCTTTTATTTGCTGTCTTAACTTATATTGTTTATAAAAATTGTTAAATGTTGCTTGTGAAAATATCAAAAACATTGCAATTATGGGGAATGTAGCATCAAATAATAGCAGTTTTGACTGGTATAACAGCACACTAATCCATGCTGTTCCACCTAATAAACTTAAAGAAATTGGTACTGTTAGCCATATAGGTGTTTTATATACACAGAAACCAATTAATATCATACCCAATAATGCTCCTAAGAGCTCATATAAAGCACTTAATTGACTTCGCTGTATATTTGACCCGTCTATAAAATTCTGTAGCATATGGCCCTGTATATGCTGTGGATACATTAAACCTTTTGGAGTAGGAACAGGATTTGCAATACCTTCTGCTGTAACTCCTATGATAACATATTTGCTACCTAAATCAGGTAAACTTTCTGCACCTGTATATTCTATTTCTTCAAAGTTATTGTTAAATCTAATGTATGCTGTGCCGTCTGGTTGTGTTACAATTGGATCATAAGGTGGTACAGCAATTTCACTAATACCTACTTCTGTTGTTTTGATAATGTAACTTGGTTTTCCAGTATTAGTTCGTAGCATTTCAATAGCAAAACTAGGATATAGTTTTCCTTCTACGCCTATTGTTAAAGGATATGTTCTTGTTTGATTGTCTGGTTGTGGGGCCGATGCATTAACACCAATCCCAAGGGCCATGGTCTCTAGTTGACTTATATTGGTCACTAGATTGGGCCATGTTAGTACAAAGTCCTGTGCGGGTAAAGGGCCTATCGTTCCTGTACCAATGTGAGGACCTGAACTCCTTACACCTTTTGAACTTGGGGTCTGGGATAAAACTATGCCGTTGTCTTTTAACCATGAAGCAAATACCTCATCTCCTCCAAATCTATCTTGTTCGGGAAACATAATAGTAAAACCTATTATGCCTTGATTTTTCTGTCTTATATCATGTATAAGTTGTGCATAAGTTGTTCTAGGAAAAGGATACTGACCTAATGCTTGTAAACTTTTCTCACCTATGTTTATAATAGCAACATCATTGCTATCCACTATTGTATCAAATTGTTGATAACTGTCAAAAACCTGACTACGCAAACTTTGTAATGCTACAGGATCTGCAATCCGCAATCCAATTAATAGTAATATTGTAACTACCACAGCACCTTTGCTGTAAATCCATTTCATATGACTATTTATTGCTTTAAATTATTCTTGTGTTAAGTTTATAGTACAGCCACCTGAGGTGTGGCAAGTTTGATTGATGCTATAAGTTTGTGCTGTACCACCTTGTTGTATTAAATTTAATGTTGTGGGTTGGCTACCATATAATAAAACAGTAGCATTGTGGGACGCATTATTTCTCTGTACAATACTAACAATATTAGCATCGTTGTATGCTTTTACAGAAAGATTTTTTGACATATCGTTTTGTTGCTTTGCCCAAAAGTCATTGTCGTCTGCATATATCCATAAGTTAGCAGTATGTCCATCTGGTGTGCTTGTATTACCATTGGTTTGGTATCCTACAACTTTGTTGTTGTCTCCGTGAAAGTCTACTATAGTTTTATGACCTCCATGTTCAGCACCATCATCAGTACCAAATGTTGTATCACTCTTATTACTAAGTGCAACACCTTGGCCCCATCTAAGCAAATTACTATCGCCCCAAACGTGAAATCCTACTTCAGAATCTTGACAATTAGCACCTGCTGTACAAACTTGATGAACATATACATCATTGTTTATTCCATCTATGTCACCGCAGAATGTAGCATTGTTACAATTTACTTTTCCCCATGTACTAGTAAAACCTGCAAAGTTTTTTCTGCCTTCTTGTAGTATTTTTACTGTATTACCATCTCCTGATACAGAAAATTCTACATCATTGTCTTGTCCTATTTGTCCAATCCACATATTGAGATTATCTACATTACCATATTGTAATCCTAAATCTAAATCTATGTGTTGGTCTGTACCAGTCTGTAAGATATCCAATACTAAGTTATCGCCTTCTTGGTCTATGTGTACATGATTGTGTTCATCACCAGCAAATGCACTTAGCGATATCAACGCCATGCCTACTAATGTTACAAATCCTAATACATATTTTTTCATTAATCTTCCTGCCTTATTATAATAGTTGTGCCTTCACAATCATTAAGACATATTATTGTGTCTTTTAAATTACTGTCATACACTTCAATTCTAGCACTTGTACCGCTTACTACTCTGATACTTGCTGTGTTTGTTACTTGTCTAAAGAAATATACTTTCCCATCTAGACTTAACGTGTTAAACTGTGTTGTAGGATCTAGCCCTGCTAGTGTTCCTGTTATTTTATCTACTCCTAAGTCCGCATCTCCTGACGTCGAACCTTTGCCTTTATCTAATGCTGTTCCTACTTCCTCTACTACATCTAATAGGTCAACTAGGAAATCAACATCTAAGAAGTTCATATCTAATTCACTGAACTCCAAATCTTCTTCAGTTTCTTTAAGCAAGTCTTGTTCTAACGCACTTGCATCTAAACCACTAAAGTCTAGCAATCCGTTATCACCTTTAAGTTCTTCGGCTTGCTCTTCTACTGCTTCTGTTATCTTTTGCGGTTCTGAAACAATAAGCATGTTATCTATCATGTTTAAATTTAAGTCCGCAAGTATAACAGGATTTGTCGGTGCTTGTTCATATGTGCTAACCATAACAGCCTGAAAGGCTTCAGTTAATATTTGTACACCACCATCATTTGTTATTGTTATACTTCCCGATGGTCTACAACCTTCTTCAAGTCTTACACCATCTGTACATCCTGCGTCTGGTAATAATATTACCAAACTCCTTCCTAATTCGTCTACAGTAGTAGTAAAGTCTGTTCCTCTAATACCAATAGTAGCAGTAGGCGTTTGAATAGTTATATTCTCCTTTGCTACTAATCCTAATCCACCGGTGGCAAATCTTGCCGTACCTTGTACAAAATTAAGAGCCATCTTACTTTTGTTTGGATCTGGATCATAAACGTATTCGTTTATTTCCATGTATGTGTGTTCAGTCAAACTAACCTGTGTGTCATCAATAAATTTAAGTTTTAGTCTACCATTTTTGGTTTCGACTTCATCTAAACTTACTATATCTGTGTCTAGTTCTGCAATCAATTCTTCTCCAGACTTACGATTAATAGCACCTGGTTGTCCGCTCTGCTCAAATACACCGCCGATTTTAATGTCGGCGGCATAGGTATTTGTTGCACTAAACAGTAAAAATGTTACTAAACAAATCTTAAGGATCTGTTTGTCTAATGCTAACTGATGCATTTTCACTATCTATATCAACGTCAATTTTACCAGGACATACCGGTGAACATGTTGCTCCCATACTTTGTAAGAATTGGAAATCACCATCTGAGCCTACTAGCACCATTTTCAAATAATGGTTTGCATTACCTGTTTGGTTTGTTGCTATCTGGTTATCATCACCAGTGATATTCATTTCCCACGTTGCACTAGATGAATCAATTTTAATACCACCCATATTAGTTGTGGACGTTGCATTCCAACCAGATCCAGGAGTTCCACCCCAAGTTCTTGTGTTGTTAAATGCATCTTTAAAGTTATTCCTACTACCTAGTATTGTTAGGTCCATATTCAAGTTATCTGCCGCATAGTTTCCGCCAATGTCCACATCAAACACGTTTGTACTACCTTGGATATTCCAAAGTAAATCCATGCTATCTGAACTAGCAGTTGCACCAATGTTTAAATCCAAGTCGTTGTTATCTCCTAAAAAATAGAAATCCCAAACTGTTGACCCAGATCCGTCACCGGTCCATGCACCAAATATTTCGTTTCCATTACCATCTTGGATAATATCAATAATCAAGTTTGCACCAGTAATAACTAAATCACTACCTTGTGATGCATCGCCTGAAACTTTATTGCTATTTCCAGCCTGTAATATTGTTAGAGTTAAGTTGTCACCTTGCTGGTCTATAAAGACCTCATTCTCATCTGCCGCTAAAGTTGGCACCATAGTTGCAAGTATTATTCCAAAAACTCCGAAGACATTGATTGCAAATTTATTTAATAAATTACTAGTCTTCATCTTTTTCTCCATTAGATTTCTTTAGGAGCATTTTCTCCCAAAGTTTCTTGTCAGCCTTAAGGTCTTCTTCATCTATGTCTACTTTCATCCAAGTCGCCGATTCGCCAGGTTTTAATTCCTGTCGATCCCACCCTTCAGGGTAAACAATTTTCCAATATCCCCTTTCACTGCCTTGTTGTATAAGTGCCAATACCGCGGCTTCTATTGCCGAACGTACTGCCCACGTTACACTCTCATTTTCTGTCATACCACTCTCAAGTTCAAGTAATTTAGTATCCATATCTAAGAATCTAAATACGTCTCCTGCTTGTCCTGTACTAAGAATAGTTTTGTATGTCTGTACGTTGAGTATTACTTCACCAGTTAGTGTGCTAACTGCTCTAAGTGATACTACAACTGAATCTCTTCTAAATTGATTGGTTGTGCCAATACCGAGATACCTTGCACCATTACCGCCAGTCTCAACATTAGTGTCGTAGCCTATGACTCCGCCTTCTAATATCATTCCTGCGAATAGTAGTGGTTGTACCTGTTGTGCGGGTTCTGTTTCAGTTTGATATTGTTCGCGTGTGCTACGAACTATCTGTCTTTCTCGCACTAGGTTATCAAGTCCTAATCCTCTTTCAACAACCCGGAACCAAGTTCCTTTAGGATCGTCTTTGGCTCCTGCCGCCTTTAAAGAGTCTATTAATAAATCTTTTGAACCTTGAGTAACTGCGGTGCTAAATGAAGATACACCGTCTGACGATACTCGTTGTCCTGTTAAATCGTCAAATTTGTAAACTGCAACCACAGGCATAACTTCTGCTGGTGGTAAGTTTCTTAATTTTTTATATGTTGGTAATTCTACGAATTTTGGTTCTTCTATACATTCTAAAAAGTCTGTCATACAGACTTTGTCACCGGGAATGGAAATACTCGCACACCCACTAACTAACAGAGCAAATATAACTGCTAATAAAGTGCTCTTCATCTCTAACCGCCTAACGTACCAATTCCAATTGGTATTTCTATTTCTGTTATTGTTCCATCTGCATCAACAATAGTTAAAACAATGTACTCTATTCCATCTATCATTTTAACTACATAAGACACACTACTGTCTTCGATAGTGAATGCTCCTGCTTTTGAATTTGTACATGTTACATCTTCTCCAGGATTACAAAACATACTATCAACTAAGCCTTTAGAAATTTGACTGTAAATTCTGCTTTCTAAATTTCTAATGAACTTGTTAATTGTGCTGTTATTTTCTAATCTATCAGCCGCTCTTAGTGCCGCTTCTATATCGTCTCTAATTTTGTCTTTTCGACTTTTTTCCTGATTCTCAATCGTTAAGTAATGAGCACCAGTACCTTGTCCACTAAAGGATGGATTTTTAAATTTATGTTTTAATTGGTCTGCAAATACTGTCTGACTGCTAAAGTACAGTAGCATTACACCAATTCCTAAAATAGTTCCATTTAGTTTAATCATTTTTTCGTTTTCTTAGCCTCTTCTTTTTCAGCAAGGGCCTCCTTTTCTTCTGCATCTTGCAGAAATTCTTGTCGTTCTCTGTATTCTAGAACAACATTTACTTTTTGTTGCAAACGAATTAAGTCTTGGTCCAACATTCTTGTCTGGTCTATGACTCTTATTAGTGCCATATGCATTTTTCCTAATGCTGGTTTTATTTCTTTATTAATATAATTCCATACATAAAAAATGAAATATCCTAAACCAACACATGCCACTACCGGAAAGCCGTATTGAGAAATTAAAGAAGCGACATCCATTAGTCTCTCCTTACGTCGAGTTTTCCATCTTCAATAAAGTTTTCAGCTCTAGCAATTCTTTCAACATCAGGTTTCAAATCTAAAGCACTACTTACTAATAAGTCAATCTTAATCATCTCATTACTCATAGTTCTTGCTCTATTTTCTAAGGATTCGCAAAACTTTGTTAAAGTTGCTACTTGACCGACGACGCCAGCCATTAGTTGTTTAATAATAATAAAGATAAATGCTCCCATTACCAATGCTCCGGCAATAGGAAATCCTACCTCTGCTATTAATTGAAATACTTCTTTCATCTACACACTCTGTTTGTTTATATCTTTTATTTTGTAGTGTGATGTCTGTGTTACTCTACAAATAGAACTTCTAGAGTTCTACATGCATATTTATCCAAAAGTTACCAAAAAGTCTGGAACAAAAATGATTTTTTAAAAGTTTCCGTGATAAATAACTCTGTAACATGATTGTAACATAACGTTGCAGAACATTTTTGTAAACCCCATTAGGGCTGATACAATAACAATGTTTGTAGCAATCATCTACATCACAATCGGAGAAAAAAATGGCGAAATCCTTAGGAATAGTAGC